>Ga0315907_10000070_pt1 | contig 143833 bp, 145 predicted proteins | sample LakEriMetagenome_3_FD_203525 | JGI IMG/M metagenome (GOLD analysis project Ga0315907, IMG submission 203525) | Freshwater fungal communities from buoy surface, Lake Erie, Ohio, United States - Buoy 12 MA123 | ecosystem: Environmental > Aquatic > Freshwater > Lake > Lake biofilm | place: USA...
GATGGCTCGAACGAGCAGTTCTCAAACGCCATCTGCGTGGTCTTGCTTCAGGTGGGGTTTACCAAGCTATCTGCATCACTACAAATACTGGTGGTCTCTTACACCACCGTTTCACCCTTACACATTTGCATGTGCGGTCTATTTTCTGTGGCACTAATCCCGCGGATTTCTCCGGGTGGGCGTTACCCACCACCTTGCTCTGCGAAGTCCGGACTTTCCTCGGTCCACTCAGAAATTAATCTGGGCGCAACGCGGTGATCCGGGCGACTCTTCGTGCTGATTGTAGTCCAAGAATAAAGCCTTACGATTAGCAAATGATGAGCGCAAATCTGCCGCATGATCCAAAGTGGAAGCGCGCCAATACTTTATTTACGTCGTCTGACCCGAGCGCAGATATCGCATTAGTCGGAGTACCGGCACATAAAGGTTCAATTTCTCCGACTACCGCAGATCAAACTCCAGATGCAATCAGAAGTGCGTTGGCACGTTATTCAACTTATTCAACTTCGCAGGGCGTTGATGTAAGCGGTCAATCATTTATCGATTTGGGAAATATTGAATCACCTGATGGCCCTGAAGGCTTCGCTCGAGTTGGTGCTTTTGTGAGTGGATTATTGGCAAAACACAAGTTAGTAATTGCACTTGGTGGTGATAACTCAATTACCTACTCAGTTGCTTCTGGTCTGTGGCCAGATTTATCAAAGATCGGCTTGATCACTTTTGACGCACACCATGATCTTCGTGATGGCCAATCAAATGGATCTCCTGTTTGGCAATTGATTCAGGCTGGCCTGCCAGGAAAAAACATTGTGCAGATTGGAATTGCCGACTTTGCTAATAGCGCCGAGTACAGCCAGCGCGCGAAAGAAAATGGCATCACAGTGTTTTCACGTGCGCAGTTGCGCGAGATGACGATTGCTGAAGTATTAAAGAAGGCGTTGGAAATTGCCGGTGCTGATGGTCATGAGATTTATGTTGATTTAGATGTAGATGTATGTGATCGCAGCGTTGTTCCGGCATGCCCAGCGGCAATGCCTGGTGGAATATCTGCAGATGAACTGCGCCAAGCAGCGCTTCTACTGGGTGCTGATAAGCGAGTTCGTGCCATCGACATTACGGAAATCGATGCTGCAGCTGATTCAGATGATCAACGCACGGTGCGATTAGCTGCTCTCTTGGTTCTTGAAGCAGCCGCAGGCTTTGCAACTAGATAAGTTCTTTAACTACTTCTCTTGCAGCAGAAACGATTGTTCCTGAATTAACCAACGTTGTCGCCGCTTCAAGTTCTGGAGATAAGAAACGATCTGGCCCAACTCCCGGAACTACTTTTCGCAACTCTTTAACAACTCTGCCAGTTGCAGGTGATGGGCTCAAACCTTCGCGAAGTTCAATGGCGCGCGCTGCGGTAACGAGTTCGATAGCCAGGATGCGAGCGAGATTTTCAACAACTTTGCGCAATTTACGCGCTGCCGACCAACCCATAGATACATGATCTTCTTGCATCGCAGATGAAGGAATCGAGTCAACGCTGGCAGGGGTTGCAAGGCGTTTGTTCTCGCTAACTAAACCCGCTTGTGTGTATTGCGCAATCATTAGCCCTGAATCAACACCAGGATCATGCGCTAAGAATGGTGGCAAACCGGCAGAACGATGTTGATCTAGTGCGCGATCAGTGCGACGTTCGGCAATTGAGCCCAAATCTGTAGCGGCGATTGCAAGGAAATCTAATACGTAAGCAACAGGTGCTCCGTGGAAGTTTCCATTGGATTCAACACGTCCATCAGGAAGTACGACAGGGTTATCAATCGCTGATGCGAGTTCGCGCTCGGCGATTGTGGAAGCATAAGAAATAGTGTCGCGGACAGCGCCAGCAACTTGAGGCGCACAACGTAATGAATAAGCATCTTGTACGCGTGAATCATTTTCGCGGTGTGAGGCAACAATTCCCGAGCCCTTGAGCATTGCGAAGATATTTGCTGCGCTTATCGCCTGGCCAACCTGCGGACGCAGCGGTGCATGTAGATCGGGGGCAAATACTCGATCAGTGCCGAGCAGACCTTCAATGCTCATGGCAGTTGTTATATCAGCAACTGCGCAAAGTTGTTCGAGATCAGCGCATGCCATGATTAACATTCCGAGCATTCCGTCGGTGCCGTTAATTAGCGCGAGGCCTTCTTTAGCCTCAAGTTCGATCGGTTTAATTCCTGCAGCATTCAAAGCTTGCATCGTTGGCATTTCAACACCGTTTGCGTCATGGACTTTTCCTTCACCCATTAGCGCAAGTGCGCAATGAGATAGCGGCGCTAAATCGCCACTGCAACCCAGTGATCCAAACTCTGGAACAACTGGCGTGATTCCGTGATTTAAGAAATCGATATAACTCTGCGCTAGTGCAACGCGAACACCGGTGCGACCAGAGGCCATTGTTCGAAGGCGTAAGAACATAAGAGCGCGAACAACTTCACGTTCAACTGCTGGGCCAACGCCTGCGGCATGCGAGCGAATTAGCGATTTCTGCAATTGTGCACGATCTGCCACATCAATATGGCGGTTTGCTAGGGCGCCAAAGCCAGTAGATACGCCATAAACCGGAACTCCTCCGGCGGCATATTCTTCAATGTATTTTCTGGAAGCGTTGATGGCATCGATTGATTGCTGTGAAAGCTCAACTTTGGCGCCGTATCTGGCAACATCAATAACATCGGCGAAAGTTACTCCCGAGGTTGAAAGAGTTACTGTTCTATTTGATTTGGAGGCCATCGCGCCACACCTGTTCTATTAAGTTAACACCCGGGCGATATGCCAAGTGGATATACGAATCTGAAGAAAGAATTGAAAAGTTAGCGCGGGCACCTTCAAAGAGATGTCCAATATCTTCGCGGCGAAGCGCTTTGGCACCACCCATAGTTGCCGACCATAAAGCTTGTTCTGGTGAGAAATGCATCTCTCGAACTGCGATCGCGATAATGAACGGCATGTTAGTTGTGTAAGAACTTCCGGGATTGCAATCAGAGGCAAGTGCCACGGTGATGCTTGCTTCTAAAAGTGGGCGAACATCTGGATAAGCCGAACGGGTTGAAAATTCTGCGCCGGGCAAGAGCGTTGCCACAGTATTAGAAGTTGAAAGCGCTTCGATATCTTTCTCGCTTAGGTGCGAGACATGGTCAACGGATGCAACATCTAGTTCAACTCCGAGGCGAACTCCTTGACCTTCTTGAAGTTGGTTGGCATGTAAGCGTGGTTGCAAACCTTTCGCCATTCCTGCCTTAAGAATTGTGCGGGCATCATCTACTGAAAACGCACCTTTGTCGCAAAATACATCGATCCACTTTGAGTATGGAAGCACTGCATCCAACATCGGACCGGTTACTAGATCCACATAATCTTTTGGGTTTTTCTTGTATTCAACTGGCACAACATGTGCGCCCAGGAAAGTTGTCTCTTCGGTAAAACTCTGGGCAATTTCAAGAGAGCGCCGCTCATCTTCAACAGTTAATCCGTAACCTGATTTACATTCGATTGTCGTGGTGCCTGAGGAATAAGCCTCATTTAATAACGATTGCGCGTTGTTTGTGAGCACCTCATCGCTAGCGCTGCGAGTTTGTTCAACGGTGTGGGCAATGCCGCCTGCTGTGTAGCTCTCCCCCAGCATGCGTGCACGAAATTCTTTGCTGCGATCTCCTGCAAAGATCATATGTGTGTGGCTATCTACAAAACCAGGGATAACCGCCTTGCCGTGGGCATCGATCTTTCGTTTGATGTGATGCGTTGGTGCATCTGCGTTAGGCCCAGCCCAAGCGATAACACCATCTTCAATCAACAAAGCGGCGTCGTTTATTAACCCGAGCTTGGTGCCATCGTGCTGCGAATCATTTGTAACAAGTTGCCCGATATTGAAAAGGAGCGTGCTGGTCATTCAATATCCAGCATCGGTACATGTACATGGCGTTCCTTGGCAGTGTCAATGGCGATGTCATAACCAGCATCTGCATGGCGAATAACTCCCATACCTGGGTCATTTGTTAATACGCGCTCTAACTTCTGAGCTGCAAGTTTTGTGCCATCTGCAACAGAGACTTGACCAGAGTGGATTGAACGTCCCATACCAACGCCACCACCATGGTGTAGTGAAACCCATGAAGCGCCAGATGAAATGTTGACCATCGCATTTAGCAGCGGCCAATCTGCGATTGCATCTGAACCATCGAGCATCGCTTCAGTTTCGCGATATGGCGATGCAACCGAACCGCAATCTAAATGGTCACGACCAATTACTATTGGTGCAGAGACTTCACCGCGCGCAACCAAATCGTTAAAGGCAAGTCCGGCCTTATCTCTTTCGCCATAACCCAACCAGCAGATACGTGCTGGCAAACCTTGGAAAGCAACTTTCTCTTGTGCCATTGTGATCCAGCGATGCAGACCTTCATTTTCTGGAAATAGATCGAGTACAGCTTTATCAGTGCGATAGATATCTTTTGGATCTCCTGAAAGCGCTACCCAACGAAATGGTCCTTTTCCTTCGCAGAAGAGCGGGCGGATATAGGCGGGAACAAAGCCCGGAAAGGCAAAAGCCCGTGAATAGCCACCTTGGCGGGCTTCATCGCGGATCGAGTTACCGTAATCAAAAACCTCAGCGCCTTTATCCATAAAGCCAACCATCGCTTCAACGTGCTTTGCCATCGATGCTTGTGAGCGCTTAGTGAAATCTTCTGGGTTATCTTTCGCCATTTGAGCGGCTGTGTGAACATCAACGCCAGCAGGTATATATGAGAAAGGATCGTGTGCAGAAGTTTGATCTGTGACGATATCGATTGGTACATCCATGCTGAGCAAGAGCGGGAATAACTCGGCAGCGTTACCTTCAAGCCCAACAGATAGCGGAACTCGCGCATTCTTCGCTTTAACAACTCGCTCGATCGCATCATCGATGTTGTCGGCAATTTCATCTAGGTAACGAGTTTGAATTCGCTTTTCCAAACGAGTCTTATCGATATCGATAATCAAGCAGACTCCGCCATTCATGGTCACAGCAAGTGGCTGCGCGCCGCCCATTCCGCCACAACCGCCGGTCAGGGTTAGCGTGCCTTGCAAGGTTCCGTTAAATCTTTTCTGTGCAACTGCGGCAAAGGTTTCATAGGTGCCTTGCAAAATTCCTTGCGTTCCAATGTAAATCCAAGAACCGGCAGTCATCTGCCCGTACATAGTTAAGCCAAGTTGTTCTAGGCGACGAAATTCTGGCCAATTGGCCCAATCGCCAACCAAATTCGAGTTTGCGATAAGAACGCGTGGCGCCCATTCGTGTGTTGCAAAAACTCCAACTGGTTTACCTGATTGCACTAGAAGTGTTTCATCATCTTTTAAATTAGTAAGACTTTTTACTATTGCATCAAAGGAAGGCCAGTTTCGTGCTGCTTTTCCGGTTCCGCCATAAACAACTAAGTTCTCGGGATGTTCTGCAACAGCTGGATCTAAGTTGTTATGAAGCATGCGCAGGGCGGCTTCTTGTCCCCAACCTTTAGCGGTAAGAGTTGATCCGGTTGCGGCATGCAAAATACGCGGAGTACTAGTCATGGGGTGAACAATATCGGGCGTACGGGAAATGGATAGGGGCTGCTAACCCTTTAGAGCCGCCTCGATATTGCGCATAGAAACCCCTGATTTTTCTTCAGCCGGCTCACGCGCTTTATCTTGTTCGCTCATCATCCAATCCGAGAAGCCAAACTTTTCAAGTTCTGCAAATAGCCCAACTAGATCAAGTGCACCTTCTCCGGCTGGAACAAAGAGATAGTGATCTTCAACGGCAACGTTCATACCTTCGAATTCACCAGCAATAAGTTTTTTCAGAATCTCTGGATCAACATCTTTAATGTGAACATGTGTAACACGTTTTCCGTATTCGACGACGCCAGCAACGGGATCTCCCCCACCAACCAACCAATGTCCAACATCAAGACACATGCCGACCAAGTCATAATCAAGAAGCGCCATTAGCTTTCTCGTCTCTTCGGGCGTTTCAATATATGTGGCTGAATGTGGATGGAATGAAGAACGAATTCCGGCCGCTTTCGCTAACTGTGCGTATTTAGCAATGTGATTGGCTAAGCGCTGATATCCGGTTTCATTTAGGTGTGGACCAAGGTGTGTGCGACCTGCGTAAATATCTCGCTCGTGCGTTCCATCAACGGCAAATACCAACATTTCAACTTTGGCACGAATAGCGGCATCAACGATCTCTTGCGAATGAGCATCTGCGGTTGCAAGTGGGCCGTTCTCATCGCAGGCGATATCCAGATACTGCTCGGCAGTAGCCAAGTTGTTTTTCTTCATTTGGTCTAAGAACTTATCGGAATTTGCTTGCTCAACTGAGATCTGGATTCCTTTGAAACCGTAGGCCGCGATGCGCTTCAAGAAATCTTCGGACTTTGCCATCTCAAATTTCCAGTTAAGGGCAACGATTCCAACCTTGGATCTTTTTAAGAGATTGCTCATTTTCTATTTCACCTCGTGGATTAGATCTATAAGAATAGTTGACCAGCTAAAGTCAGGCGCCCCGCGACCATGTGCAGTTTGCGGGTTGTAGTACTCGCGGAATCCACTCTTACGAACCATTGCGATGCTCTGGTTGGTTATGTGGCGCGCTAAATCATTGCGACCGTGGCGCTTTAATCCACGAGCGATATACCAATTGCTATTGATCCATGACGGCCCGCGCCAAACTAAATTCCCACCCACCGTATCTGGGCGATACGTTGCATGGTTCATCGCAGTGCTTGGGATTGGATATTCAGCCCAATACTCTTCAGGATTCAAAACTCTGGCAACAAGTAGATCCGCTTTGCGCTTATCAAGATCGGGCAAGAGCAATGGCATCAAACTCATAAAGGTATTTACACGAAGCTGTTTATTCTCTTTACCGTTCACACCGTAGTAAAGACTATCTTCATCATTCCAGCAGAGTTCATCAAGTGACTTTCGAGCTTTGGCTGCTCTCGCCTGGTATTCGTCGTTACCTGCTAGATCTCCAACTTGCTTACATAAATCGGCAAGTACATGGAGATTTTCAATGTAAATAGTATTTGTCATTACATCGGCAACAACAAAGTGATTTAGCTCAATCATCTTCTTTGGATCGCGATCAAACTTGTCATACGGATCGCAGATTGAATGCCAGCCGCGAGTCCAAGAGTCGTGCTCCTCATCTTGGATATTCATAATTCCGTCCCAAACCGGTGAATGATCAATACCGGTCTCATCTGGCTGCACCACACGAACCAGGCCATCGCCGTATGGGTTGCGAACGGTGTGTAGCCATTCGTAGAAACGCTTAACAGATGGCAATACTTCATTTATAAAATCAATACCGCGGCCTCGTTTTGCCACAGCGCTAACTGCTTCAGCCAATAGCGGTGGTTGCATCTCATCAGATAAGTATCTGCTGCGGAATGCAATGTCGTATGTCGAAACCATTTCTTCATACGCATCGCGCTGCCAAAAGGTTACGTGAGAAACAAAACCATCTGAGTGCTGATTCTTAAGCAGACTCTTTATTTCAGCCTCAGCTTTTTGAAGGTCTACATGGCTGAGAGCAATCGCGTGAAAGCAGGAATCCCAGAACCACTGGAATGGGTAGGTAACAGAAGAAGGACAAGTGAAGTCAAAGTCATGACCGCACCAATCGGCGCGGCCGCGTTGGCGATTGCGTTCATGTATCGCTGCGACTTCATCGCTTACCCAAGAAATATCTTCTTGAGTTGGTGTGTGGTCGTTAATCTGCATTATTTCGCTACGATATCAGCCACATCTAGGAATAGGAATGCAATGAGCGCGATCAAGGTTGGAATTGTTGGAACTGGATCAGTTGCATCTTCAGTTCATCTACCGATACTAACTCGCCGCACAGATCTATTCGAGATCGTTGCTTTGGCTGACCTCAATGTTAACGCCGCACACGCTTTAGCCGATCGCTTTGGTATTTCAAGAGATCTTTGCTTTGCCGATCCAAAGAAAATGATCGATTCAAAAGAAGTTGATTCAGTTCTAATCTTAAATTCCGGTTCACATGCTGAAATAGTTGAAATGGCGTTACGTGCCGGTAAAACCGCATTTTGCGAGAAGCCACTTGCTTATTCACGTGCCGAGTTAAAAGCAATAGAAAAGGCAAAATCTGAATCTGGGTCTAATCTAATGATCGGTTATATGAAGACCTTTGATCCAGCAGTTGTTGAAGCGCAGAAAGCTATTAAGACACGTCCACGGACGGTCGACGTCTTGGTTTTACATCCAAGTGGAGATAGCCAGTTGGTTACATCAGATGAATCGCTGAATATGCCTAAGCCTTCTGCTGAGTTAATCGAATTGTTTACAAAATCTCGCACAGCAGTTCAGGAGGAAGCTCTCGGTAAAGCGGGTGCAACTTCATTTGGAAATCTGTATTCGGAAATGGTTCTCGGAAGCGTTATCCATGAATTCTCTGTGCTTCGCGCACTTGATATCCATATAACTGAGGTAGATCACGTTGACCGCTGGCCAGCAGGCTCGGCGAGTGATTCGATCATCATCTTTGGGCGCACTGCAGATGGAGTTCGCGTAACGGTACGTTGGTTCTATCTCGATCAATACCCGATGTACCAAGAGGAAATTCGCTGGGTAAGCGGTGAAGAAGGTCATCACATAATTTTTCCGAGCCCATACATATTGCGCGTGCCAACTCAACTTATTTCAACTTATCGCAAAGGTATTGATCATCAATCAAATAAATTTGAATCCTACAAGCCAGCCTTTGAAGTTGAACTGGAGGCGTTCTATCAACTGGTGAAGACAGGCAAGCAGAGCGCAGACCCAATCGCTGATGGTCTAGAAGATTTAGCTTTGGCGCAGAAGATCGCCAAGAAGATCGCAGAAAATGAAGATATCGCTTTAGGTGGCGAACTACTCCTTTGAGATTGCTTTGTTACGCGTTGCGTAAAGACTTGTCAGTGCCGTAATTGAAAGCGCAGAGACAATTACCGTCAAACTAACCTCAAGCGAAATATCCGGAACCTTCACACCATTTTCGTGTAACGCATGCAAGATCATCTTCACGCCAATAAATGCCAAGATAAATGAGAGACCACGGCCCAAGTGAACTAAGCGATCCATCGCACCTTGAAGTAGGAAATAGAGCTGACGAAGACCCATTAGCGCAAAGATATTTGCAGTGATTACGACGTAGGTGCTGGTTGTTAGCCCAAGGATTGCCGGGATTGAATCGAGTGCGAAGACAAGATCGGTCACGCCCAGAGCGATTAGTGCAATGGCGAAGGTGCTTAGGCCACGGTTACGAAGGAAGACAATTAACTTACCTTCATCTTTTTCTACCTCTTCTTTTTCATTGATTAGCTTCCAAGCGGTGTATATCAAGAAGGCGCCAAAGACATAGAAGGCTGAGGTAAAGCGAGTAACGAGTGCGACTCCAGCAAAGATCAAAATCACACGTAGAACGATGGCAATAAGGATTCCGAAGAGAAGAACCAGCTGCTGGGATTCTTTCTTTACTTTGAGCGTTGAAATCAAAATGATAAATACAAAGATGTTGTCGACAGAGAGTGCGTATTCAGTTAGCCAGCCTGCAAAGAATTCAGTCCGCAGTTGATCTGATGTCCAACGTGGCATAAGTAAACCAAAAGTTATAGCCGCTGACACATAAAATAAGGTCCAGCCCAGCGCCTCTCTTGTACTTGTCTCTTTGTTTCGATGAGCAATTGCAAGAGCTAGATCAAAAATAATTACAGCGGCAAGACCACCAATAGTTAATAGCCACTCGGTTGAACTAATCATGGGCGGAAGTGTCCTGTCTCGTTAAGGCTACGCAGGGCGCGCAGTCCATCTGATGGCCAAATTGATATTGAAGTTATGGAACAAGGTGCTGCATCTATATGAAAGACCGCATCGGTGGGTGCCCCAGTTACGATCTGTGCCGCTAATTTAATGACTCCATTGTGAGTTACTACGACGACGCGCTGACCTGGATATTGTGCAGCCACTTTTTCTAACGCTTCCTCAACGCGAATCCCCGCCTGCTCGTAAGACTCGCCACCCGCAGGTGCGTAGGAAGATGAATTTAGCCAGGCTTGATATTCATCAGGGAACTTCTCTTTTACCTCTTCGAAGGAGAGGCCATCCCAATCACCGAATGAAAGCTCAAACCAAATCTCATCAAAGTTGATTTCAAGTCCTGTGGCATCTGCAATTGCTTGCGCAGTCTGAGTAGTGCGCATAAGAGGAGAAGCAATTAAAACTTCTGGTTTGAACTTGGCAATCTCGTTGGCGACAGCTGCAGCCTGAGACAAACCTTTCTCCGTTAATTCTGGATTGATTGGCCCGGTTCCCGAAAACTTTCGCAACGGTGTCAGAATCGTTTCACCGTGGCGAACCATGTAGAGCATGGTTGGAACTTCAGTGCTACGTAATCTTTCAGATAGGTAATTCTGTTGTACTTGTGGTTCAGGCTCATGCGCCGAGCCACCATCTAAAGCCTTATTGGCTAAGCGATCGGCATGTGAATTTTCATCGCGCGGGATCCATGAGTATTTAACTAGCGAAGGATCGTGAGCTGCTCGGCACTGCTTTGCCAGATCGCGCATATCCGCATGTTTGATCTGCCAACGGCCAGACATCTGCTCAACAACTAACTTTGAATCCATGGCAACTTCTACAGTTGCTGCGGGATCGAGTTTATTGATGTGGCTTAAACCGGCGAGAAGTCCGCTGTATTCAGCGACGTTATTTGTTGCAATTCCGATTACATCGAAGAGCTCGGCAACGATTTTGCCGTTTTCAGTAACCACTGCGCCGTAACCAGCAGGGCCTGGATTTCCGCGAGAACCACCATCGGCAGTTAACTTAAAGTTGCGCGCCATTTATAGACCACGCACCAAAATGCACCGACATTCTTCACAGCGCACTAGTTCGTCTTCAGGCAATCCGGCAATGCGCTGTAGCTCGATAGTGTTTAAAGTTAAGTGACAGCCTTTGCATTGGTTTCCCACTAAGGCTGCCGCGCCTGTTCCGTTATTGCTGGCGCGAATTTTCTCGTAGAGCGCCATTAGCTCAGGGTTAACACTTGCCGCAGTCTTTGCGCGATCATCAGCTGCTGCTTTAAGGTCGGCGAAGATAATTGTTAGAGCGTTCTCTTTCGAAATTTCTAGGTTGGCAATCTCTGCTGCATGAGCGCTTTCTTCGGCGCCAAGTTCTGCGATGCGCTCCTTAATTCCATCAACGCGCATCATGATCTCGAGCTCTACTTCTTCAAGTTCAGCACGGCGTGCAGCGAGGGAAAGAAGTTCATGTTGCAGTTGTTCTAACTCCTTGGCAGCCCCTGTGCCAGAGGCAAGGCGGGCTTCATCACGATTGATTCGTGAGACAACTTGTTCAACATCTGTCTCGGCCCGGTTTAACTCGCGCTTTACATCGTTTAGCTCAGTTTCAGCGGCGATACGAAGATCGCGCGCATTGTCCTGCTTGATGGCGAGTGTATTAATCGCCGGTATTTCTGGAAGGCCAGCGGCTTTGGCATTTAAGGAAGTTGTAGTGAAATCGAAGTTCTGAATGTCGAGAATGGAGCGCTGATCGCTGACGCTAGCCTTCACAACTCGCTCCTTTTAACTGCACTTCTTCCTCGCGCACCGGATATTGAATTCTATGGAGAACCTTACTTGATTAGGGCCAGTTGTACTATTTCTCCGTGGCAAAACAGTTACCAGTCGCAGTCCGCGCACATTATCAATCGGCCCCGTCGCCACATAAAGAAACAATGCTTGAGATGCGCAAGCGAATTTTGGAAATAGTTCCAGATGCGCAAGAATTAGTGAGCTATGGAATGCCGGCATTTAAAGTAGATGAAACGATCGTCGCCGGATTGCTGGCCAATAAAAAGCATGTGGGTTACTACCCATTTAGCGGTTCAATTTTGAAGTTGTTCCCGGTCGAATTGGCTGGCTTTTCAAAGACTATTAGCGCAATTCATGTTCCAATTGATAAGCCACTTACTAAAACTCTAATGAAGAAGTTAATCAAAGCGAGATTGACTCAAGCCAAGTAGCTGCTTCGAGAGGTCGCCATTGAAGGATCTGATCAATAAGGTTCGCAGCGTGCTACAAAGGCGATGCTGGCGATGAAGAAGATTGATTTAGCTGCAATGAAGAAGGCTTATTTAAATCAGTAAACGTGGGCGCTGAGGGTTTCGAACCCCCGACATTCTCGGTGTAAACGAGACGCTCTACCACTGAGCTAAGCACCCGATTGTTGCGAGGCAAATACTACCTCAACTACAGGGCAGCGATTGCGGCCTTGTAATCCCCGTTATTACGCGCATCTCCGAGGCCATTTACGACTGACCAGCGAACAACTCCTGCTTTATCGATGATAAATGTGCCGCGCATTGCGCAACCGATATCTTCATTGAATACCCCGAAAGCTTTCGCTGCTGCGCCATGTGGCCAGAAATCAGCGAGCACTGGGAACTTGTAGCCCTCTTGCTCTGCAAAAACTTTTTGTGTGTAAGGCGAATCGCATGAGAGAGCAATTACCTGAACGTTGTCGTTTTGGAATGCGGCTAGATCATCGCGAATAGCGCAGAGTTCGCCAGTGCATGTTCCAGTGAATGCAAATGGAATGAAGAGAAGAACAACGTTCTTGTTTCCCTTAAATGATGACAGTGAAACCTTGGCGCCATGCTGATCTTTTAATTCAAAGTCAGGTGCAACCGATCCAACAGAAATTCCAGTAAGTGTTTGGCTCATGCCGCCAAACTTATCGCTTGCCAGCCTTACGCGCCACTAGACGTGTTGCCGTCCAATCATTTGCTACGACAAGGGTTGATGTTTGGCTCATCCCCGCAATTGGTGCCGCATCCTGAATATCACTTGGTTCAACATGTCCATCGCGACCAACTTTTGGAGTCAAAACCCAAATTGGTCCGGTCTCACTTAAATAGGTGAGGGCATCCATTAATTCATCGACTAGATCGCCATCACCATCGCGCCACCAGAGAATTACTGCATCGACGACTTCGGTTGCAGATCCTTCTAGAAATTTGGTTCCAACTGTGGCCGCAATCTCTTTGCGAAGTGCGTCATCGCAATCAGAGTCATAGCCGACTTCAAGGACTATCTCTCCTTGAGCAAATCCCATCCCCTTTGCCACGGGATAAGTCCACCGAATTGCGAGCGCTTTGACAAGGGTTTCGAGTGGTCCATTTCCGCGCGCTTTTTGTGAGACAAAGCCTCCTCGGATTTTGCTCTACTACCGCGTAAGCGCGAGAATAAGCCCATGAGCGAGAACTTCGGCGTCCCAGACCAGATCATCGACCAGCTTGTAGATATCGATCCAAGTGAGACCGCCGAATGGCAAGCCTCCTTCGATGCCGCACTCAATGGCGCAGGACCCGTCCGCGCTCGTTACCTAATCCTGAAGTTGCTACAGCGCGCACATGAAAAAAATATCGGCGTTGCCGCCCTTCGCAATACCGATTACATCAACACTATTACTCCTGAAAACGAACCAGCATTTCCTGGCGACGAAGCGATCGAACGTCGCATCCGCGCGTACATCCGCTGGAACGCTGCGATGTTGGTGCACCGCGCACAGCGCCCCGGCATCGGAGTCGGTGGACACATCTCTACATACGCATCATCTGCTGCACTTTATGAAGTTGGTTTTAACCACTTCTTCCGCGGACAAGATCACCCAGGCGGCGGAGATCAGATCTTCTTCCAGGGCCACGCATCTCCCGGAATGTATGCACGCGCATTTATGGAAGGTCGCTTAAGCGAACACCAATTAGATGGTTTCCGTCAGGAACTTTCACATAAGGGCGGCGGACTTTCTTCTTATCCGCACCCACGTTTGATGCCAGAGTTCTGGCAGTTTCCAACTGTGTCTATGGGTATCGGTCCGATCAATGCAATTTACCAAGCGCGCTTTAACCGTTACTTACATAACCGCGGGATTAAAGATACGAGCCAGCAAAATGTTTGGGCATTCCTTGGCGATGGAGAAGTCGATGAAGTCGATACCTTGGGTGCGATTGGACTCGCATCACGCGAAAATCTAGATAACTTAACTTTTGTTGTTAACTGTAACTTGCAGCGCCTTGATGGACCTGTGCGCGGTAACGGCAAGATTATTCAAGAGCTTGAATCTATCTTTGGTGGCGCTGGCTGGAATGTAATCAAGGTTGTCTGGGGTCGTGAGTGGGATCCACTACTTGCCCAAGATCGCGAAGGCGCACTTGTAAATATTATGAACACCACACTCGATGGTGATTACCAAACATTTAAGGGCGAAAGCGGCGCTTATGTTCGCGAAAAATTCTTTGGTCGCGATCCCCGCACTGCGGCAATGGTTGCAAATTGGTCAGATGATCAGATCTGGAACCTAAAGCGCGGCGGACATGATTACCGCAAACTTTATGCAGCCTACGCCGCCGCATCACAACCAAATGGTCGCCCAACAGTTATCTTGGCTAAAACTGTTAAGGGTTGGACGCTTGGTTCGCACTTCGAAGCGCGTAACTCAACGCACCAGATGAAGAAGATGTCACTTGAAGATATCGTCGAATTCCGTGATCGCTTGGGTATTCCAATTGCAGATGAGAAGTTGGATAAGTACACACCTCCTTATTACAAGCCAGCTGCAGATTCAGCAGAAGCGAAATACCTTGAAGAACGCCGCGCCGCACTTGGTGGATCAATTCCGCGCCGCCGCAGCGTTTCTCGCCCATTGGCACAACCTGCCGATGAAGCATACGAATCTGTAAAGCGCGGTTCTGGTCAGCAAGAAGTTGCAACCACAATGGCCTTTGTCCGTATGTTGAAAGATCTCGTTAAGGATCCCGGACTTGGTGCGCGTTTAGTGCCGATTATTCCTGATGAAGCTCGTACCTTCGGTATGGATTCGTTGTTCCCAACACTAAAAATTTACTCACCACATGGTCAGCAGTACACCGCGGTCGACCGCGAGCTAATGCTCTCCTATAAGGAATCAACTGCGGGTGTAATCCTTCATGAAGGTATTAACGAGGCCGGTTCGGTTGCTTCATTTACTGCTGTTGGATCTTCTTATTCAACGCACGATGAACCAATGATTCCGATCTACATCTTCTACTCAATGTTTGGTTTCCAGCGCACCGGAGATGCTTTCTGGGCTGCTGCCGATCAGTTAGTACGCGGATTCGTAGTCGGTGCAACAGCAGGTCGCACAACTCTTAACGGTGAAGGTCTGCAACACGAAGATGGACACTCACCAATTCTGGCATCGACAAATCCAGCAGTTGTTGCATATGACCCAGCATTTGCATACGAGCTCGGCCATATCGTTAAAGATGGTCTACGTCGTATGTATGGCGAAAACAGTGAGAACATTTACTACTACCTAACTGTTTATAACGAGCCATATGTTCAGCCAGCAGAACCTGAAAATCTTGATACCGAAGGTTTGCTCAAGGGAATTTATCTATTCCAGCAAGGTCCAAAGCAGCGTAAGAAAGTTGCACAGATCTTGGCATCTGGTGTTGGTATGAACTGGGCGCTCAAGGCGGCAAAGCTTCTTGAATCTGATTGGGGCGTATCCGCTTCAGTTTGGTCAGTTACTTCATGGAACGAACTGCGCCGCGATGGTCTGGCTGTAGATCGCCACAACCTCTTAAATCCATCTGATCAACGCACCGCATACGTTGCCAAGAAACTTGCCAACGCTGAAGGTCCAGTCATCGCAGTTAGCGATTACATGCGCGCAGTACAAGATCAGATCGCACCATGGGTTAGCCAAGACTTTGTTTCACTTGGAACTGATGGCTTTGGACTATCCGATACTCGCGGTGCACTACGTCGTCACTTCAAGGTCGATGCTGAATCAATCGTGATTGCAACACTTGCTGCCCTTGCTAAGAGCGGAGATGTAAAGGCTGGCGTTGTACAGGATGCGATCAATAAGTATCAGATCAATGACATTAGCGCTGCGGATCCGGGAAATACCGAAGGCTCTGGCTGAGGCAACTCTTGATAACTCGCATCCCCATTACAGAGATCTCTCCTGCGGTTAATTTCGGAGGCGAGTTAGTTCCTGTAAAGGCGGTTGCGGGTGAAGTAATTGCAGTTACTGCAACGATCTTTCGTGAAGGCCATGATGCACTTGGTGCGCATACTCTGTTATTTGATGAGAAAGGTAAAGAAATTTCCCGCACTCCGATGCGCGAAATCTGGCGCGGTGGCGATCGTTTTGAAGGAACGATCACGATTCCGGCTCGCGGAGAATTCAATTACGCCATCGAAGCCTTTGATGACCCCTTTGCAACATGGGAACATGACTCTGAAATAAAGATCGCAGCCGATATCGATGCCGAACTCTGCTGCACCATCGGCAAAGCAATCTTCGAAGAGAAGTTAAACGAAGATCCATCTGTAAAGAAGTTGCTCTCCCCTGCAATCAAGGCGCTAACTGATACGTCACTTGCAGCAGCCAATCGTTTCTCGCAGGCAACAACCACTGAAATTCGCGCCTACTTTGCTGCTAATCCACTGCGTCGCTTAGTAAGTCGTTCTGAACTTATTCCAGTGCGTGCAGACCGCGATCGCGCACTTGTCGGCGCTTGGTATGAATTCTTTCCTCGGAGCGAAGGCGCGATTGTTGATGCGCACGGGCGTATCACAAGCGGCAATTTCGCAACTGCGGCAAAGCGAATTCCAGCCGTTGCTGCGATGGGTTTTGATGTTCTCTATCTGCCACCGATTCATCCAATCGGTACCGCACATCGCAAGGGGCGCAACAACACTTTAACTCCAAGCGATACTGACCCGGGTGTTCCATGGGCGATCGGCAATGTGGAAGGTGGCCACGATGCGATTAATCCAGCGCTCGGCACGATGGCTGATTTTGAAACCTTTGTATCGATAGCCAAGAAGAACAATTTAGAAATTGCTTTAGATCTAGCGCTACAGGCATCTCCTGATCATCCTTGGGTGAAATCAAACCCTGAATGGTTTACAACGCGCCCTGACGGCACGATCGCATATGCCGAGAATCCCCCAAAGAAGTATCAAGATATCTTCCCAATTAACTTTGATAATGATTACTCAGGAATTCTTGCTGAAGTACTTCGCATTATCCGTTTATGGGTTTCTAAAGGTGTAACTATTTTCCGCGTTGATAACCCACACACCAAGCCGGTTCATTTCTGGCAAGAAGTTATGGCCGTGATTCACAAGGAAAGCCCTGATGTTGTATTTCTCGCCGAAGCCTTTACCAAGCCGGCGATGATGCATGCCCTCGGTAAAGCTGGCTTCCATCAGTCTTATACCTATTTCACATGGCGCACCAGCAAGGCCGAACTTATGGAATATGGCCGCGAAGTTTCGCAAGAGACCAGTGCATTCTTCAGACCAAACTTCTGGGTAAATACTCCAGATATCTTGCCTTTCCACTTGCAATCTGGAAACCCTGCAATGTTTGCACTTCGCGCAGTGCTGGCAGCAACACTCACTCCTTCTTGGGGAATGTATGCCGGCTATGAACTATATGAGCACCGCCGCTTTAAAGAAGGTGGCGAGGAGTATCTAGATTCAGAGAAGTACGAGATTAAGGTGCGTGATTGGGATGGCGCGGCTAAAAAAGGCATAACCCTGGCACCTTTCATTACTCAGTTAAACCAGATCCGTCGCGCGCATCCGGCGTTGCTGCAACTTCGCAATCTGCGCTTTCATCACACCGATTCTGATGCAGTCATCGCTTACTCCAAACGCACTGGCGGTGATTTAATTTTAGTTGTCGTAAACCTTGATCCAACATATGCCCAAGAAACAACAGTTCATTGGGATATGAAGGCTCTCGGAATTGCGGCACATTCATTCGAGGTTAAAGACTTACTAGATAACCAGAGCTTTACTTGGAGCCCAGATACCTTTATTCGCCTTGATCCAGCAAGACCGACTGGCAAAGTTGCACATATTTGCCAGGTAAGGCTCTAACCTCAGATCATGTCTTTCTTCCAGAATCTCTTCGGCAAGAGTAAAGATGTAAAGGAAGAGATCTACATTGCACCGGCAACATTTTTAAATCCAAATTCAACTTTAGGCGAGCTAGATTTTCATCTACTTGCCGAAGGACGCCATGAAAAATTATGGGAAGTTCTCGGAGCGCATGTGCGCCGCGATCAAAGCGGAGAATTGCTTGGAACTGCCTTTACAGTTTGGGCGCCAAATGCCCGCGCAGTTAGTTTGATCAGCGATTTAAATTACTGGGATAAGAACACTCATCCGATGATCCGTCTGGGTTCATCCGGTATCTGGGAGATATTTATTGCAGATATTGGTTCAGGGGTTAAGTACAAGTTTGCAATCTGCGGCATCGATGGTCGTTGGGTAGATCACGCCGATCCACTTGCACGCCAAACCGAAACTCCCCCACACACCGCATCGATTGTTAACGAATCAAATTATCAATGGCGAGATTCAAAATGGATCGCTGAGCGTTCTAAATTTCAACCTTGGCGCAGCCCAGTTGCGGTCTACGAAGTTCACTTAGGCTCTTGGAAGTTAGGGCTTTCTTATCGCGAACTTGCAACCGAACTCGTTAACTATGTAACAGAACAAGGCTTCACCCACGTTGAATTCTTGCCAGTTACCGAGCATCCATATGGACCTTCTTGGGGTTACCAAGTAACTTCCTTCTTTGCACCGACTTCGCGCTTTGGATCCCCTGATGAATTTAAATTCTTAGTAGATGCGCTTCATGCTGCGGGTATTGGCGTAATACTTGATTGGGTTCCTGCGCACTTTCCTAAGGATGAATGGGCGCTGGCTAAGTTTGATGGCACAGCACTTTATGAGCACGCCGATCCGCGCTTAGGTGAACACCCTGATTGGGGCACTTTGATCTTTAACTTCGGTCGCAATGAAGTGCGTAATTTCTTAGTTGCTAGCGCTCTTTATTGGCTTACCGAGTTCCACATCGATGGCCTGCGTGTAGATGCCGTTGCTTCAATGCTCTACCTTGATTACTCACGTAAAGAGGGCGAATGGCTGCCGAATAAATTTGGGGGTCGCGAAAACCTCGAAGCAGTTCAGCTTTTGCAGGAAGCAACATCGACTGCATATAAAACTCATCCCGGCATCATGATGATCGCTGAAGAATCAACGGCGTGGCCGGGTGTCACCAAGGAGACTTCTTCAAACGGTCTGGGCTTTGGTTTTAAATGGAATATGGGTTGGATGCACGACACCTTGGAATATTTGCAGCACGATCCAATTCACCGCGTCTATCACCATAACGAGATTACATTCTCAATTCTGTATGCCTGGTCTGAAAACTTTATGCTTCCGCTGTCTCATGATGAAGTTGTGCACGGTAAAGGCCAATTAGTAAATAAGTTTCCCGGTGATCGTTGGCAGAAGTTAGCAACACTTCGTGCACTCTATGGATTTATGTGGGCCCACCCAGGTAAGAAGTTACTCTTTATGGGATCTGAATTTGCACAGAATGATGAGTGGAGTGAGAGCGCTGGTCTGCAGTGGTATTTAACTGAATTTGCCGAACATAACGGAGTGCAGAAAGTTGTTGCTGCGCTTAATTCAATTTACAAGGAACAGCCTGCGCTCTGGCAGAAAGATACAAACCCGGAAGGTTTCTCCTGGCTAGTTGGCGATGATGGCGCAAGCAATGTCTTGGCCTTTACCCGCTGGTCTGATGATGGAAAGCCACTAGTTTGTATAACTAACTTCTCACCGGTTCCGCATGAGAACTATCAGCTCCCGCTGCCAACTGCCGGTGTGTGGCGTGAAATTCTAAATACTGATGCAGTTACTTTTGGCGGAAGTGGAATGGCCAATGATTCATTTGCTGTTGATGTAGATACAGAACTAAAGCGCTCTTTCCGAATTCCACCACTTTCGACCGTTTGGTTAGAGCGAGTTTAATTAGCTCTAACTACGTGAGCAAAGAACACCGTGGAAATGAGCATTATCGCTGGAATAGATAAGGCGATTGCTAGCGATCCAGTGATTTGAGCAGTCCAGGCGATAGTTGCCTTAAGAATAAAGACTGCGATCATATTTATAACGCCCATATGTCCAACAACAACCGCACTAGGAAGTGGAGACCGTTGATTTCCAGCGGTATAGAACGTTGGGGCCATCAGCGATGAACCCACGCCTGCAAAGGTGAATGCCAGACACGTTGCTGTAAAGGCAAGAGCTTTATTTTCTACAGGAATCTGAACTGCAATCGTGAGGAAAGTTAAGAATCCAACCCCTCCGATTAAAGCAAAAAGTCGGATAGTTTGATCAACTTGAAAGCGCTTGGCTAGCTTTCCAGCATTGAGTCTTCCAATAATCATGGCGATCATAAATAGAACATATGGCAAGGCAGCTAAATTAGAACTAACACCAATTCTCTCTTTGGCAAAAATTGCAGACCAATCGCCAGTAGAGTATTCGAGCATGACTGCGCAAACTAGTCCGCCGCTGATTAGCCAATCAACTCGAAAGGAGGTAATCAAGGAACGGAAAGGAAGATGTTCATGTTCATCTTCATTAGGCTTCATTAAAACTGGTGTTAAGTAAATAATCATTGCAGTTAACGACAGGGTAACAAAAACTGCAAGCCCACCTATATGCCACGTGATCGGGATATGGTTGACGACCAGTCCAGAGATGATCGCTGTAGTCAACGTGCCTAGCGCCCACATGCCGTGAAGTCGCGCGATAGTTAAACCGTAAACTCGCTCCATTGCGTTAAATGACTGTGCATTTATCGAGATGTGATAAGCGGATGTCGCCCATCCAATTGCAACGTTACAGATTAAGAATATTCCAGAAGAGTCGGTGCGAACAATAAAGAAATATGCAAACCCCATAATCCAGATATTGGTCAAAATCACGCGCTTTACACCGAATTTATGAACCATATGCCCGGTTAAGAAAAGGCTGGCGACAGCGCCAAAAGAGCCAGTACTAATCAGCGTTCCGAATTGCCCGTTACTTAATCCAAGATTGGCTTTTACTTCTGGAAAACGGGGAATCCAAGACATGATTAACATCGCATATACGCCAAAGAGCGCTTGTAAGAGTTTAAATTCGGTACTTGGTTTAACGGTATTCATTAGAAAAGCGCATTCGCTAAGGCAGCGCGCGCTTTTATCACGCGTGGGTCTGCGGGATCTACTAGTGCAAAGAGTTCAATTAAGCGATCTTTAACTTGCTTCTTCTCTGGGCCATCAAAGAGCGGAATTAAACGTAGCAACCGTGCAAAGGCCGGCTCCAGATATCCGCTAACTATTTCAATATCTGCACACTGCAATTGAATAGCTATATCGTCTGGTTGAGCCGAAGCATCCTGCATAACTTTGGCGCCATCAATTCCATCTGTGCGCGCCATCAACTGTGTCTGCGCTAAACCCAAGATTGCAAAGTTATCGTTTGGTTTGCGTGCCAAGAGTTTTTTGTACGCCGCCTCTGCCTTGGCATAATCGCCAGCATCTAGCGCCGCGATAGCTTCTTCCTCTTCGGGTTCAATCTTTTCAGTTGGAGCGCCACCCACGCCTTGCTCAGTAGCTAACGCCAAGACTTTATCGATAACCATGCGGATCTGTTCTTCTGGATAAGGCTGTTCAAAGAGTGGAATCATCTGTTCGTTGATTATTGCAACAGCAAAAGGCACCGCACGAGTTTGTAGCGCCTGTGCGACTTGTGGTTGAGCATCGACATCAACGCGACCCAGCACCCAACTCCCCTGATCTGCTAACGCTAACTTTCCAAGAATTGCTACGACCTCTTGTGATTCAGGTGAGCGAGGAGACCAACAAATTAGAACAACTGGCTTGGCTTTTGAAAGTGAGAGAAATTCATTAGTTAAATTCTCAGGGGTTATCTCAATACCGGGCATAGGTCCGGCGGGCTCTGCCTTTGGTTTTCCAAGCGAACTTAGATCAACTGCACGTCCAAAGTTAGGAGGAAGGCTCATGCTTGCGCCCCCGCTTCTACTCCAGAATCACGACGAAATGGCAGTACATCTTCAATATATGACTGTGCTGCAAAGGTTAGCCCAACATCGTGGCCCTCACGCTCACTTAAATACCAGCGATGCTCTAAAACTTCATGGAAGAACTGTGCTTCTTCGATTCGGCCCTTTAAATTATCAGGAATCATCACAACGATCGGCATATAAGTTTCATTTAGCCAACGTCGCGCGGAATCTTGCATGGGTGGTTTTGGGCTCTCTTCGCGACCACGGAAACGATCAAGCGAAGCCAGCAGACGCTTTGCTTGTAGCGCCTCAGTTTCTAGCCCTGTTAATTCGCGCAAACGATTGCGGTGATATCCAGGTGCCACAAGTTTTGGCTGGAAGTAAAGTTTCTGTGACTCGCCATCTAGCGAAACTGAAACTTCTTCCACCGCAAAACCTAAATCATGTAACTGACGCATTGCGCGTTCTACTGCATGGCGATCTTTCGGATCTAATACTTGTCGTTCTTTAAGCGCTTTCCAGATTCGGTGATAGCGCTTAATGACTGCTTCGCTGGCACGGATTGGATCCATTCCTGGGTAAAGAACACCAGATAGGGCTAAGTCTTCAAGTTCAGCGGCAACGTTAAAGTGCGCGATCTCTAAATCATGTTCGCGCTGTCCATCACTCAGAGTTTTCTGGAACTCGCCAGTTTCGGCATCTACCAAGTAAGCAGCAAAAGCTTCGGCATCGCGGCGGAATAAAGTATTTGATAGAGAACAATCGCCCCACCAGAAACCAAGTAGGTGTAGTTGTACCAATAACAACGCCAGGGCATTGGCCATCATGGTGATGTCATTGGCAGTTACATCTTTACCGCTGAGCAAAACGCGATATGGCAACGAGTACGGCAAAAAACGAGTTACTAGAGCGCAAGGAAGCTCTTCCATGCTTTCGTCGGTTCGCCCTTCGATTACCGCAATCGGCTGAACGCTTGGCGCCCCAAGATGTGCTAACTCGCGCAGCGCTTTATATTCACGATTTGCGAATTCTGAGACTGTTTCCTTAACTGCATAGACTTCTGCATCGGGATCATCGGTCGATCGCACCAAGCGAACTATATGTCGCGAAATACCGCGCTTTTCGGTCAGCGCAGGATCTTCCGGCCACTCCTCCAGATTGATATGCCAAGGCAAGCCAGTAACGGCGGCGATTTCTTCGCCTAATCCCGTAATGCGTAACGCCATGTATGAAGGATAACGCTTTAGAATAGGACGCATGGCAATAGCAGATCGCATCAAACGCAAACCAAAGTCAAAAGTTAAGGCAAAAGCAGTTAAGACTGATTTTGGCGCCTTAGGTACTCCAATTGATAGAACTCACCCCTTTTACTTTGGGTTTATAGCCACCTTAGGTGCCCTTATTGCAATTGTTTTGATGCGTGCACTTGCCAGCACCAGTCAGATATTTGTACTGATAATCGTCGCTCTATTTCTAGCAACGGGCCTAAATCCCGCAGTTGTTGCAATTCAACGACGTGGAATTTCGCGAACAAATGCCGTCGCCATCATATTCATTTCTGTAATTGCTTTTGTTGTCTTCTTTATCGCGGTGGTAATCCCGCCCGTTGTCTCTCAAGGCACACAACTTATAAATAGCTTGCCTGCCCTGCTAACTGATCTAGATAAGAATCCAACAATCGCTAATTTAAATAATCAATTTGGAATAATTGATTCGCTCCAATCCCAACTTAAAGAGATAAGTTCAGATGGCACGCTAATTATCTCTGCCTTCGGTGGCGTAATCGGCGTTGGAAAATCAGTGCTTTCCGGAACCTTCACCGCACTTACTATCTTGATCTTGACTCTCTACTTCATTACCTCGCTGCCACAGATGACTGATCTTGGACTTCGCTTTGTGCCAGCTAGCCGTCGTGATCGCGTCTCACTTCTTACCAACGCGGTTATCTCACGCGTCGGATCCTTTGTGGGAAGCCAGATTCTTATCGCCGCTATGGCATCAGTCTTTGTGCTGGCGCTTTCGCTGGTTCTTTCGCTTCCATCACCAGTTGCGATAGCGATGATCGTTTTGGTCTGTGGACTGATTCCACTAATCGGTCACTTTATTGGCTGCACCGTCGTGACAATTATCGCTCTTACTCAATCTGTCTCAATTGCGCTGGTTGCTTTCATTGCCTACGTTGTTTACGTACAGATTGAAAATTACCTAGTAACTCCACGAATTATGAAGCGCACACTTTCCGTGCCCGGCGCAGTAACCATCATCTCCGCGCTAATTGGTTCTTCACTACTTGGCCTAATTGGCGGATTACTTGCCGTACCGATTGCTGCATCAGTGATCTTGATCCTTGATGAAGTTGTTTTCCCGCGGGCAGATAACTCTTAAATCTCAGTAGGCAGCGGCAAGCGCTCTGGCGCAAGCACTTTAGTTATCTCACTTAAAACTGTATGCACAGCTGGCTCTCCTACCCAGAGGTGTTTTGCGCCCGCAACAGGAATTATCTCGATCTGAGTTAGCGGTTTAAATCTTTCAATCGCTTCTGGCGGTTGTAGATAATCATCAAATTCTGGAACCAGGGCAATAACGCGGCGTCCATCTTTCGCCCAATACTCAAGATCACTGATTTCGGATGTACGAAGTGGTGGAGATAAAAGAATCAAGCCTTTAATCCGTGGGTCTTTAGCGTGACGAAGCGCTAAATCTGTTCCGAATGACCAACCGACTACCCAGAGATTAGTAAGCCCTAAGGTATCGAGACAGTAATAAGTCATCGTTTCAACATCGAATTTTTCTAGCCCACCGTTATCAAATGTGCCCGTACTAGTTCCGGCGATGCTCGATGTTCCGCGAGTGTTAAAGCGAACTACTTGTATGCCAGCCATATCCGGCAAGCGATTAGCGGCCTTTTTATAAACGTGGCTATCCATCATTCCGCCCGCGGTCGGCAGCGGATGTAAGCAAAGGATTGCCCCGGTGTAACGATCAAGCGGCGCAGCGCTTTCGCCGATCAGCGTTTGGCCATCGCTTGTTGTAACAGTAAATGGTGTGCGCAGCGCCGGTAGAACAGTGCTGGGGCGTACTGGCTGCAACATGCAGGAGAGTCTAGTCTTTCCCTATGTCCACTTCTACAAACACTTCTGCCAATACATTTGCCTCGCACTATCCCGTAACTGGTGAGGTTATCGCCAATTATCCAATCGCAGATCGCGAGACTGTCTTTAACGCAGTTGTTGCAGCTCGCAGCGCATCAAGCGCTTGGCAAGATCTTGGATTTAAAGGCCGTCGTAAAGTATTGCTTAAGTGGAGCAACTTACTTATTTCACAACTTGATGAAATTACCGAACTTGTATCTAGAGAGACTGGAAAGCCAGTTAGCGATGCCAAACTTGAGGCATCCCTTGCTGTTGGCCACTTAGGTTGGGCCGCACGTCATGCTGAAGATGCAATGCGCACAACACATCGTTCTCCTGGCGCACTTATGGCAAATATGTCAGCAACCGTAGAACGTTCTCCAGTTGGAGTAGTCGGTGTGATTGGCCCTTGGAACTATCCGATATTCACTCCAATGGGTTCTATCTCCTATGCACTCGCTGCTGGTAATACCGTGGTCTTTAAGCCAAGTGAGTACACACCAGGTGTTGGCGCAATATTGGCGAGTACTTTTGCAGAAGTTGCACCATTTGCCGACATCTTCACCTGCGTTACAGGGCTGGGTGCTACCGGAAAAGATTTATGTGAAAGCGGCGTTGATAAATTGGCGTTCACTGGTTCTACTCGCACCGCCAAGTTAGTTGCTGCAGCATGTGCTGCGAATATGACGCCAGTCGTTCTCGAATGTGGTGGCAAAGATCCAGTAATCGTTGCCGAAGATGCCGATATCAAGCGCGCTGCTGATGCCACTATCTGGTCTTCCATGTCTAACGCTGGGCAAACCTGTATCGGTGCAGAGCGCGTATATGTTCATGAGAAGGTGGCCGATAAATTTATTGAAGAAGCAATCAAAGTAGCCAAATCAATTCACCCAGGAGCTCCCGGAGTTGGCAACTACGGGCCTGCAACAATGCCCTCGCAGATCAACGTTATTCAAGGACATATCGATGATGCGATCGCTAAGGGTGCCAAGGTTGCACTAGGCGGTTCGGATTCAGTTAAGGCGCCATTTGTTGAGCCAGTTATCTTGCTCGATGTTCCCGAAAATTCCACTGCAATGTTGGAAGAAACTTTTGGGCCAACGATCGCAATCAACCGCGTGAAATCCATGGCTGAAGCGATCGCGCTATCTAACGCCTCTAGATATGGGCTTGGTTCATCTATCTGGTCTAAGCGCCAAGGTAAGAAGATTGCCCGCCAATTGCATTGCGGAATGGTTGCCATTAACTCAACTATTTCATTTGCAGCAATTGCATCAGTACCATTTGGTGGCGTGAAAGATAGTGGTTATGGACGTATCCATGGCCCTGAAGGAATTCTTGAATTTACCTATCCGCGCACCGTTGTTCGCGCGCGATTCCAACTACCGATTGCATTTACTAGTTTTAAACGCACTAAGGGCAACGATAAATTAATTGTTACCTTGACTCGTTTACTGAATGGCCGACTTGGTTAAAAGTCGGCCCATATAACTAGCCGTCTAGGCTAATTAAAAGCGCGGCGCATTGCGTGTGCGCTCTGTATTGGGTTTGCGATTATTGCGCTTTGCCCAACATGCATTGTGCCAATGGCGGCGACCATCTTCATCACCGATCATCCATGCAACAGTGTGCGGAGTTGCCATTGGAATTACTTGATCACAACCGGGGCAGCGATAAGGTTTATTTGAACTAGATCCGGTGATCTTTCGAACAATAAAATCACCATCTGTATGTTCTTCGATAGTTTGATTAGAAGTCGCGATATCGCGCTCTTCATCCTTTGGGCGACGCCCCTTTGGATAGTTGCGTCGTGGGCTCATGGATTCATTTTCTCGCACTTTTGCCGTTAATGTGGCATGGTTGCCATATGAGCAGCGTGATTAACGTCCGTGGCCTGGAAAAAAGTTATGGCGCCAATAAAGCCGTTGCTGGTATCGATCTAACTATCGAGCCGGGCGAGATATTTGCCCTCCTTGGTCCAAATGGAGCAGGTAAGACGACCACCGTAGAAATCCTAGAAGGCTTTCGCGATCGCGACCGTGGTGATGTTTCAGTGCTCGGCACCGATCCCGGAGTTAAAGGCGAGCAGGCCCGTAAATGGCGCAACCGCATCGGCATAGTCCTGCAATCCACCAATGATGCTGGTGACTTATCTGTTTTTGAAACTGTCGCACATTTTGCAAAGTACTACTCAAATCCACGCGGTGTTGATGAGGTAATCAGCGCAGTTGGATTAACTGATAAATCTGGCGAGCTAATCAGAACGCTCTCTGGCGGACAACGCCGCCGCCTCGATGTGGCGCTTGGAATTATCGGATCCCCCGAACTTCTCTTTCTTGATGAACCAACAACCGGCTTTGATCCTGAGGCGCGTCGCGCATTCTGGGCGCTGATTCAGGATCTGCGAAAGTCTGGTGCAACTATCTTGCTTACTACCCATTATCTAGATGAGGCTGAAGCGCTAGCCGATCGAGTTGCCGTGATTAATCAAGGCAAGATCATCGAAGTTGCAACCCCTGCGCTGCTGGGTGGCCGCGCGACTTCGCTTGCAACCGTTTCTTGGAAGGGCGCGAACGGACTTGAAACTGAGCGCACTGATAATCCAACTGCACTGATTCGCAAACTCACCGAGACTTATAAAGATGAAATCCCTGAACTCACCGTCAAGCGCGCTTCACTAGAAGACATTTATCTGGAAATGATTGGAGGCGTTGATGTCAGTCAATAAAGTACAGATCAATAAAGTACCAAGCGCCGTAGCAATTGGTATTGCACGTGGTGGCCTAGAAGTTAAACAATTTATGCGCCAGCGCGAATCCGTGGTCTTTACTCTGGCATTCCCAATAATGTTGCTCGCAATCTTTGGTTCGGTCTTTACCAACGAACTTACTGATGGCGTAACTTTTAGCCAATACTTTGTCGCCGGAATGATCGCTTCCGGTTTGGTAAACACTGGCTTCCAACAACTCGCGATCATGATTCCCGTAGAACGTGACTTTGGAACGCTAAAACGCTTGCAAGGCACGCCAATGCCGGCATCGAGTTATTTCATCGGAAAATCAATCGTTGTATTTGTAACTATGGTTATTCAAGTAGCACTACTTCTTATTGCAGGCGTCTTATTCTTTGGGGTAAATCTTCCAACTGATCCGGCAAAGTGGTTCACCTTTACTTGGTTGATCATCTTGGGCAGCGCCGCATCAACTGCGCTCGGCATTGCTTTCTCGGTAATCCCAAAGAGCGGTCGCGGAGCCTCTGCAGTTGTCTCACCCGTGGTAATTATTCTGCAATTCTTTAGCGGTGTCTTCTTTGTATTCACAGATTTGCCGGGCTGGATGCAGCAAGTCGCTGCGATCTTCCCGCTTAAGTGGATGACCCAAGGTATGCGTTCGGTATTCCTGCCAGATTCATTTGCTGCGCAAGAAGTTGCCGGTACTTGGGAGACCGGCCGCACTTTCTGGATTATTCTGGCGTGGTTGATCGCCGGTCTAGTAATTTCGATTAAAACTTTTAAATGGGAGCAAGAGCGATGAGAATTAAGTTAATTGCAATCTTCTCTGCTCTCTTTCTATCGCTCTCGCTAACTTCCACTATTGCGGCAACTAAGAGCCCAACGCCAACACCGAAGGCAAGTGCCACTCAGAAGGCGCCGGTAAAGAAGGCTCCAGTTAAGAAAGCTCCGGTAAAGAAGAAAAAGAAAGTTGCTAAGAAGTTACCTTCTCCATCACCGAAGTGGCCGCCAGTTGGCTTTAAGACCGATCCACTGGATGAAACAAAGTTATATCTAAAGGTTCCAAATGCGAAAGAGTTGGTGGGGCTTCTCTCGGCCAAATCAGCGCTGGCTTCGCAGGTTAAATCCTGTACACAATTTACTTGTGGAGCTGTGTTAGTAGCAGCCGAAACAGGTTGTCGTTGGTGGAGAGTTACTGCCGATGTGGTTGGCGCAACCTCACCTGAAAATCGCACGACTAAAACCTTCGGAAAAATTACTGCAGATGTGGGGCGTAGCGCGCCGCAGCAAGTGGTTACTGTTCTTTTAGTTACAACTGAGCCAATCGGTGCTGGCCAGATAGTTTCCAATATCAACGTGGATTGCAACCAAGGCGATCCATCTGGACCGCTTCCAAATACTGATTACCAAGTAAGTGCAAATTAGCGATGCTCGGCGGAATCAATAACGGGCTCTTTCTATCTAGTTTCGGCGGTTTCTTCGCCGTAGCAATTCTCTCGCTAATTCTGCGTTGGGCATTCAAGCGCGGCAAATCTGTTGTCGAGCGCACACCAAAAGTTGGTGGCGAAGATGATTACGGCGCACTAGTAGTTATCGCATCACCAAATAATTACATTGAGGGCGAGCTGCTGCGCTTAAAGCTTGCGACCGCAGAGATAAAGGCAAACTTGGCCCAAACTAAAGATGGCCCTCGTTTATATGTCTTCGAACGCGATGAAAAGATAGCGCGCGCAGTTCTAAAAAGTTAGCGGTTTGCTCCGGGTACCCAAAGTTGATCGCCAATTTCTTTATTGGCAACGCGTGCTAACACGAAGAGAAGATCTGAGCAGCGGTTTAGATACTTCGCTGTAAGTGGATTTACGCCAGAACCAAAGCCATGGATTGCTGCCCAAGTGCGACGCTCTGCGCGACGAACAACTGTGCGGGCAACGTGCAAGTGCGCAGCTGCAGGTGTTCCAGATGGCAGAACAAAAGAACGAAGTGGCTGCAGGTCTGCGTTGTACTTATCGATCTGCTCTTCCAGATATGTAATCTGAGATTCGAGAACACGCAACGGTTCAAAGGCTGGTGAATCAACTACTGGCGTACAGAGGTCAGCTCCGACATCGAAGAGATCGTTTTGGATGCGAACTAAGAGCGCGCGAATATCATCGCTGAGTTCGTCGGTTGCAATAACAACACCGATAGTTGAATTTGCTTCATCAACGGTGGCATATGCCTCAAGGCGTGAATCGTTCTTGGAAGTTCGGCTCATATCTCCGAGGGAGGTAGATCCGTCATCGCCTGTCTTGGTGTAAATACGCGTTAAATTAACCATGGCCCTAGCCTATAAGTAGACTTCGGATATGGCATCTTCGCAAGGTTCGACCAACGATCGCTTTCGCATCGTTGGCGGATGCAGCCTAAAGGGCGAAGTAACGGTCACTGGGGCTAAGAATTCGGTCCTAAAGCTGATGGCGGCATCGCTCTTGGCTGTTGGTAAATCAACGATTCGCAATGTTCCGGATATTGCCGACGTAGACATCATGGCCGATTTACTAAAGCGCCTGGGGTGTGAAGTTTCACGCGATGGTTCTAATCTCTCAATTACCGTTCCCGAAGCGCCAGCACATCGCGCTGATTACGATCTCGTGCGCAAGATGCGCGCATCAATCAACGTGCTTGGTCCGCTCGTTGCTCGCGTCGGTAAAGCCGAAGTCGCACTTCCTGGTGGAGATGCGATTGGTTCACGCGGTTTAGATTTTCACATTAAAGGCCTTGAATCTCTCGGTGCGACCGCACACGTGGAACATGGTTATGTAATTGCTGAAGCGCCTAACGGACTAACTGGCGCAACTATCGAATTAGATTTTCCAAGCGTTGGCGCAACTGAAAACCTGATGACCGCAGCCGTTCTTGCCAAAGGCGTTACAACAATCGATAATGCAGCGCGCGAACCTGATCTAGTCGATCTCGGCGAATTCTTAATCTCGATGGGCGCAAAGATCGAAGGCCTAGGATCTCCGCTTATCAAGATCACTGGCGTTGAAAAACTTAACCCAACTGATCACACCACAATTACCGATCGCATCATCGCCGGAACTTGGGCATTTGCCGCGGCAATGACCCAAGGTGACATCACTATTCACGGTGGTCGCGCCGATCACATGGAAGTAATGCTCGAAAAGTTAGCGCATGCAGGCGCAATCATTACCTCAACTGCCGACGGAATCCGTGTGCAGATGAACCAACGCCCGCGCGCAACTGATGTTGCAACGCTTCCCTATCCAGGATTTGCCACCGACCTCTTGCCATTCATCATCGCAATGAACGCAGTCGCCGATGGCCATTCGATGGTCACTGAAAACGTCTTTGAATCACGTTTTATGTTTGTAAACGAACTCGCACGCCTTGGCGCCCACGTCACGGTCGACGGTAAACATGCTTCTATCACTGGTATTCCACAGCTATCTGGCGCACCCGTTGAAGCTACCGATATCCGCGCTGGCGCTGGCTTAGTACTTGCCGCATTAGTTTCTGAAGGCGAAACCACCGTAGATGGCGCGTTCCACATCGATCGCGGCTACCCAAACTTTGCTGAAGATCTGCGCGCACTCGGCGCCAACGTAATCAGAGAATGATTTCTAGAGATTTTCAGTGGAAGAAACTGTGTACTTGCTTTTCATGTTTCTGGAGCTGAAAATCTCGCTCCGCAGAAACTTAAACTTCTAATTAACTAATTGTCTCCGTAAGAATCGAAACACGGTTATTAGCGACAGATAAGAAGCCGCCTTGTACGTTGAATTCCTTAGTTGTTCCATCTACCGCTTTAATGCTCACGGCACCGTCGACTAGTACGCCAAATAAAGGTGCGTGATCTGGAAGGACACCAAGGTCTCCTTCAGTAGTGCGAGCAGAAACGAAAGTTGCCTGCCCGGACCACACCTGTTGTGTTGGCGATACTAGTTCGACGTTAAGTGCCATTTGATTAGCTCTTCGCTAACTCTGCAGCTCTGCGCTCGACATCGTCGAGGCCACCGCACATGAAGAATGCTTGTTCTGGAAGGTGGTCGTACTTGCCATCAGCTAGTGCTTCAAAGGCTGTGATTGTCTCTGATAGCGGAACGAATGAACCGTCGATACCAGTAAAGACCTTCGCAACGAATGTGTTCTGTGACAAGAAGCGCTGGATGCGACGTGCGCGACCAACTAGTACGCGGTCATCTTCTGACAATTCATCGATACCGAGAATTGCGATGATGTCCTGTAGATCCTTGTAGCGCTGCAAGATCTGCTTGATGCGGTTTGCAACACGGAAGTGGTGCTCACCGATATAGCGTGGATCCAAGATGCGTGAAGTTGAGTCAAGTGGATCCACAGCTGGGTAGATACCAAGCTCTGAAATCGGACGAGACAACACTGTTGTTGCATCTAAGTGCGCGAATGTGGTGTGTGGGGCTGGGTCGGTAATGTCATCTGCAGGAACGTAAATTGCCTGCATAGATGTAATTGAGTGACCACGAGTTGAAGTAATACGTTCCTGCAACTGACCCATTTCATCTGCAAGCGTTGGCTGGTAACCCACAGCAGATGGCATACGGCCAAGGAGCGTTGATACTTCAGAACCTGCCTGAGTAAAGCGGAAGATATTGTCGATGAAGAGCAACACGTCCTGCTTCTGAACATCGCGGAAGTACTCAGCCATGGTTAGCGCTGAAAGTGCAACGCGAAGACGCGTGCCAGGTGGCTCATCCATCTGACCGAAGACCAAGGCTGTCTTGTTGATAACGCCGGTTTCAGTCATTTCAAGGAACAAGTCGTTACCTTCGCGAGTACGTTCTCCAACGCCGGCGAATACAGATACGCCACCGAAGTTTTCCGCTACGCGGTAGATCATCTCCTGGATAAGAACAGTCTTACCTACACCTGCACCACCGAAGAGACCGATCTTTCCACCCTTTACATAAGGTGTTAGTAGATCGATAACTTTGATACCGGTCTCGAACATTTCTGTCTTTGACTCGAGTTGATCGAATGCTGGTGCATCGCGGTGGATTGGCCAACGCTCTTTAATATCAAGTGATGATGTTGGAACATCGAGTGATTCGCCAAGTGTGTTAAAGACGTGTCCCTTTGTAACGTCACCGACTGGCACTGAGATAGCTGCTCCGGTATCTGTTACCTCTGCGCCACGGACCATTCCGTCTGTTGGCTGCATAGAAATCGCACGCACAAGGTTGTCACCAATGTGTTGAGCAACTTCAAGGGTCAAGGTACGAGTAGTGCCACTCATGGTGGTCTCTACGTGGAGCGCGTTAAAGATCGATGGCATTGAATCCGCTGGGAATTCAATATCCACGACCGGTCCAATAACTCGGGCAACGCGGCCTTTACCTGTTGATGACATCATTCACTCCCTGCACTAGCTGAGGCTAACGCGTCTGCGCCGCCCACAATTTCACTGATTTCTTGGGTAATTTCGGCCTGACGAGCCGCGTTCGCAAGTCGGGTTAGCGACTTGATTAAATCATCAGCGTTGTCAGTCGCTGACTTCATAGCGCGACGGCGAGCAGCATGCTCGGAAGCAGCTGATTGCAACATCGCGTTGAAGATTCGGGCTTCGATATAGCGAGGAAGAAGTGCGTTAAGTACTTCACCTGCATTTGGTTCGAACTCGTACATTGGAAGCAAGCCAGATGGTGCTGGTGTATCGCTCTCAATAACTTCCAGTGGCAACATGCGCTTGGCCATTGCATTTTGAGTCAACATTGATTTGAACTCGGTAAAGATGATGTGGATTTCATCCACGCCAGCGTTATCGGTTTGGGCATCTGCAATGAATGCAGCAATCAAAGCTTCGGCAACTTCTTTAGCGTTCTCATATGTTGGGTTATCTGAAAATCCTGACCAAGAACCTGCAATGTCGCGGTTACGGAACTTGTAATAGTTAACCGCCTTGCGACCTACAAGATAGTTAGAAACTTCAAGACCACGTTCACGGATCATGGCGGCGAGTTGTTCGCCTTCCTTGATCGCGTTATTTGAATAAGCACCAGCCATACCGCGGTCGGCAGAGATAATTAAAATCGCTGCGCGCTTTGGATTTTCAGAAGGTGTAGTCAATGGGTGGTTTGTTGAAGAGAAGCTAGCAACTGCGGATACAGCACGGGTCAACTCATTTGCATATGGAGTCGAAGCAGCAACGCGTTGCTGTGCTTTGACAATACGAGAGGCAGAGATTAACTCCATAGCCTTCGTAATTTTCTTAGTCGCCTTAACGGATCTCATCCGTCGGCGATATATGCGTAGTTGAGCGCCCATGGGTTACTTCTTCACCGCCGGTGGCACAAACTTTGTAATCGCTTCAGCGCCTTCTGAATCAAGTGCTTCAGCAGGTGCATCGTTAACGATTCCTGCAGCAGAAGATTTGAATTGCTTCTTGAAGTCAGCAACTGCTGTCTTCATCTTGGCAACGGTGTCATCTTCGAGCATCTTGGTCTCTGAAATTACGGTGAAGATATCTTTACGTTCGCGACCGATGAAGTCGAGAAGTTCAGATTCAAAGCGACGGATATCGGCAACTGCAACAGAATCAAGTTCTCCTGAAGTTCCGGCCCAGATTGAAACAATCTGACGCTCTAGTGAATATGGTGAGTACTGACCCTGCTTTAGAAGTTCCACCATACGTGCACCGCGCTCGAGTTGAGCCTTTGATGCCGCATCTAGGTCAGAACCGAAAGCAGCGAAGGCTTCGAGTTCACGGAACTGTGCAAGGTCAAGACGCAGACGACCAGCGATCTTCTTCATCGCCTTTGTCTGTGCAGAACCACCAACGCGAGAAACAGATACACCTACGTTGATCGCTGGGCGAACGCCTGCGTTGAAGAGATCTGTTTCAAGGAAGCACTGACCATCTGTAATAGAAATTACGTTGGTAGGAATAAACGCTGAAACGTCATTTCCCTTTGTTTCGATGATTGGAAGGCCAGTCATTGAACCGCCACCGAGTTCATCGGAAAGCTTTGCGCAACGTTCTAGCAAACGTGAGTGTAAGTAGAAAACATCTCCTGGGTACGCTTCGCGGCCTGGTGGACGACGTAGTAGAAGTGAGACTGAACGATAAGCCTCAGCTTGCTTAGATAAATCATCAAAAACAATTAGAACGTGCTCGCCGTTGTACATCCAGTGCTGACCAATTGCAGAACCGGTGTATGGAGCGAGGTACTTGAAGCCCGCTGGGTCTGATGCAGGGGACGCGACGATTGTTGTGTACTCCATTGCGCCAGCTTCTTCGAGCGCGCCCTTAACAGATGCGATCGTTGAACCCTTTTGACCAATAGCAACGTAGATACATTTAACTTGCTTCTTCTTATCGCCAGTTAGCCAGTTTTCACGCTGGTTAATGATCGTATCTACAGCAACCGCAGTCTTTCCGGTCTGACGGTCACCAATGATCAACTGGCGCTGTCCGCGACCAATCGCTGTCATCGCATCGATCGCCTTAATACCTGTTGCAAGTGGTTCCTTAACTGGCTGGCGCTCAACTACAGAGGGAGCCTGTAGTTCAAGTGCACGGCGTGCGTCAGGTTTGATTTCACCCTTGCCATCAATTGGGCGACCAAGTGGATCAACAACGCGACCCAAGAAGCCATCACCAACTGGTACAGAAAGAATTTCACCAGTACCGCGTACTGATGTTCCTTCTTCAATTCCTGCATAACTTCCGAGAATAACAACACCGATCTCGCGCACATCGAGGTTAAGTGCAAGACCTAGTGTTCCGTTCTCGAACTGTAGAAGTTCGTTTGCCATTGTTGAAGGAAGTCCCTCAACGCGAGCGATTCCATCGCCTGCCTGGCTAACTGTTCCTACTTCGTCGCGAGCTGCGGCGCCTGGATCGTATGACTTAACGAAATTCGCTAAGGCATCCCGAATTTCATTCGGTTGGATCTTGAGCTCTGCCATGTCGTTCTCCCTTTTTCGTTTCTTCTTAAATCTTCTTTATTACTTTTTTTCTTACGCGGACTGACCAACTAGTGCACGCCCAGCATTTGCCAGGCGGTTTACAACGCTTCCATCGACTAACTCATCTGCGAACTTGATTGAAACTCCACCCAGAATAGTTGGGTCGATTTGTACGTTAATGCGGATTGGCTGACCGACGTTCCTCTCAAGAACTGTTGCAAGTCGCTTTGACTGTGCATCAGTTAGAGCAGTTGCTGTGCGCACAACTGCGATTAAGCGGTTGCGACGATTTGCCAAACCAAAGAGGTAATCAGCGAAGGCTGCTTCGATGCTGCGTCCACGAAGGGAGGCAACAAGTGCGCTAGCGATCTTGACTGTTGAGGCAGATGCCTTCTTGCCAAGTACTTCAGCGATTAACGCTGACTTGGCGTCAGTAGAACCAACGCTGACAAGCGCCTTGCGGAGCTCGAAATTATCGGCAACTAGGCGAGAAGTTTCGAAGAACTCATCTTCTACGCGATCGAGTTCGCCAGCAATATTTGCTGCAGATGCCTCTGCCTCAATTGCCAACTGCTCTGTTGCATAGACAAGATCCTTTGTTGCTGACCAACGAAGACCAGAGAGTTCGCTGAGAAGTGATACAGCGAGCGTTCCGGTTGATTTTGTAAATAAATCTTTAACAAGTGCAGCCTTTGCTGCCTTATCGCGTGCTGGATCTGTAATTGCGCGACGCACAGAAGTGTTATCGGCAAAGAGATCTGCTGCTGCGAAGAGGTGAGAAGACAACTCTGAAGCCGATGCCGCGCTTGCGCCCTTGACTGCAGCATCGAGTGCAGCACGTGCAGCCACGAGTGACTGACGGCTACTGCCTCCGAGGTGAATTCTCATTTTCCTTACTTGCTCTTCTCTAGATCATCCAAGAAACGGTCAACGATCCGTGATTGACGAGCCTGGTCATCTAAAGATTCCCCGACAATCTTTGAAGCGAGTTCAACTGCAAGCGCACCGACTTCATTGCGAAGTGATGTGATCGCTTGTTGGCGCTCTGCCTCAATGGATGCGTGTGCAGCAGAAGTGATTCGTGCTGCTTCTTCTTGTGCTTTCGCACGAAGTTCTTCAACGATAGATACGCCCTGTACGCGAGCTTCTTCACGAAGAGTTTGTGCTTCTTCGCGCGCCTTTGATAGCTGCTCGTTGTATTGGGAAAGCGCGCGTTGCGCTTCGAGCTGCGCTTTTTCGGCGCGCTCCATTCCACCTTGAATCGCCTCAGTGCGTGCAGTGAATGCCTTTTCGAACATTGGCACCACTTTGCTGCGCAGAACAAGGAAGAGAAGTGTGAACGCAACCGCACCAACGATGATTTCCGATGTATGCGGAATCAAAGGGTTTAGCGTCTCTCCCTCGGCGGCAAAATAGAATTTATTCATAATTAGTTCAGATTATTTTCTGGGCTAATTAGAGAACGAAGGCTAGAACGAGACCGAAGAGTGCGAGAGCTTCAGCGAGCGCGAATCCAAGGAACGCGATTGGCTGTAGAACGCTACGTGCTTCAGGCTGACGTGCAACGCCGTTGATATATGCGGCGAAGATAAGTCCGGTTGCAATACCAGGACCGATTGCTGCGAGGCCAAAACCGACCAGGTTGAGTGTGCCTTCCATTTTTTACTGCCTTTCGTTAGGTGTTAGTGCTCGTCGGCAAGGGCGCCGGCGATGTAGAGAGCGGTCAACAGGGTAAAGATGTACGCCTGAAGACATTGAACCATGAACTCGAAGAAGGTCAACACGATGCCGATACCGAAGGCAAACGGGCTAACCAACTTCAAAGCAAGTGCACCCTGGGCAAGGTGTTCTCCGCCCAAGATAAATACGAGCAACAGTAAGTGGCCCGCAAACATATTTGCAAAGAGACGCAGTGAGAGCGTCAAAGGACGAACTAAGAAGAAGGTAAGAATTTCAAGAGGCGTAATCAAAATGTATGCAGCCTTTGGAACGCCAGGCATGAACATGATGTCCTTGAGGTACTTGAAAACGCCGTGCTTTTTAATTCCGATGTAGTGGAAGACGAAGAATGTAAATGCAGCTAAGACATATGCGAAACCAACGTGCGACATCGTTGGGAATTGGAGAAGCGGAATAATTCCGAACCAGTTGTTAACCAAGATAAAGGTAAAGAGTGTAAATAGGTACGGAACAAAGCGAAGGAATTCGTGGCCAATTACATCTTTTGCAAGATCATTTCGCACAAAGGCGTAGACACTTTCGCCGGCGAACTGGAGCTTAGAAGGCACGACTGCCGCTTTGCGTGATGCGGCGATAAAGAAGACTGAGATCAAAACTACAGAGAGTAGAACTAAGAAAATCGGTTTAGTCGTATAAGGGTTATCGCCAAAAATGGGAGGAAGTTCGAAGTCTTTGGTACTTGGCGGGACAAAGTCTTCGCCTTCAGCGCCTTGACGAACTAACGAGAGCACACGAACTCCAATTTACTTAGCCGAGATAAGGGATTTGCCTGTAACGGGGCAACCTTATGGGTAAATGCCTCTCCCTGTGAAATCCAAAAACCGATCTTCCGGGGTGGGGCTGGTCACTTCTCTAGGCGTTATTCGCGGCCGAATCGTAGCCAGACCAAATAAATGGCCCCGCCCATACCCACGAGCAGGCCGGCCAAGGTTAGGTAACTGGTGTCAAACCATTTATCTGCTGCATAGCCAACCCCGCCCCAGAAAAGTAGTCCGGAAAGGAGGTAACCGAAGATGGTCCACATTGCGTTTTCATCGCGCTTGTTCTGACTGCTGTTACTCACTGGGACCTCCGTGGCCGTAATTACGGTTTTGCTTGAGGGGGTAATGGTAGATGAGTTTTGAGCTTGAGGTAACTAGCGATCTCTCCCCCGAGCCAGGCGATCGTAAGCGCACAGGCTGCGACCCCGAAGCTCAAGCGATCGATTACATCGCGATCGGTGTATTTGGCTAGCGCCCATAAGAAGAGGCCGAGGAAGAAAAGTTTTGCAAAGTAAGAAAATAGCGCCATTGCCATCGTGCTTATCGGATCAAGATTTCTAGTTAGACGCGATACCAAGATATGTACGATGAAGTAAATAGCGACTATAAATTGCGCAAGCAAGGCGCCATAGAAACCAGCAAGACCACGAGTTAAAGTAAATAGAACTATTGCGATTGCGCCAACAATCAGAGTTGGCTTTATCGCACCTCGCAGAAGTTGTGATTCATTTGATTGCGTATCAGACATGGCTCACACTTTCTGTAATTCGTAACGATTTAGATTTACCGCGGCTAAAGAAGATCGTGAACGCCAACATTGCGCCTGCAAATATCGCCGCCACCCAAAGTGGAGCAAATGCTGAAACGGTCACAGGAAAGGCAATCGTTGCGGTCCACAAATACATAATCGCAGCCGTGCGGATTTGCGTATTGCCAGCGCGCATAATGCGGTGATGTAGATGTTCTTTATCGGATGAAAACGGAGATTTACCGGCGCGAATACGGCGAAAGATCGCGAGAGTTAAATCAGCAAGTGGAATTGCAAGAACTGCAAAGGGTAGAAGGAGTGGCAAAAGGGCAGGTCCAACCTTCTCTTCGCTAATTGCATTTGGATCTACCTGGCCAGTTAAAGTGATTGCAGAGGCTGCCAACATCAGGCCAAGGAACATTGACCCCGAATCCCCCATAAAGATGCGGGCGGGATGCGAGTTATGTGGCAAGAAACCTAAGCAAACACCGATTGCGATTGCGGTAATAAGCGATGGCGCACCTGCGCGGTTAAAGCCGTAAACAACTGCCAATAAATAGGCGAAGGCGAAGAAGGCAGAGCCCGCAATTGCAACTATTCCGGCGGCTAAGCCATCTAGGCCATCGATAAAGTTAACGGCGTTAATTGTTACGAGAACTATAAGCACGGTAAGTAATTGGCCAACGCTCGGTGGCAACATGGTTACGCCATTTATCGGCAACCATAAGATTTGAATTCCGTATAACAACAGGATTCCGGCAGCAAGTGCTTGGCCCGCCAACTTGGTAATCGCATCTAGTTCATAGCGATCATCTGCCATTCCCAGTAGAACTAAGAAGGTTCCGGCTAAGAAAATTCCTTGCGCATCATTACCAAAAGATTTTCCAACGAGTTCTAGGTTGCCAACGATTAAGAAGGTAGCTGACATCGAAAGCCACATCGCAAGCCCGCCCCAACGTGGCGTCGGAGTGATGTGAATATCACGCTTTCGAATCTGTGCAACCGCGCCAAAATGTAATGCCCATTTTCTGACAAGCGGTGTGATTATGTAACAGAGCGCTGCTGCAAGAAGTAGCGTTACGAGATATTCGCGCATGCGCTAATCGCTGTCCTTATGCGGTGTAGATCGGAAAACGCGCAGTAAGTGCGTGTACTTCAGATTTGATTGCCGCATGTGCCTTCTCATCATCAGTCTTAATGGCGCGCGCGATAAAGGCTGCGATCTGCTGCATCTCTGCAACGCCCATTCCTTGAGTTGTAGTCGCGGGAGTTCCAACACGAATACCGCTGGTGACGCCAGGCTTTTCGGGATCGAAAGGAATTGAATTCTTATTCATAACGATTCCGGCTAAACCGCAACGCTCATCTGCAACTTTTCCAGTTACACCAGTGCTGCGAATATCCATCAGCGCTAAGTGGGTTTGGGTTCCGCCAGAGACTGCGCGCATTCCCTCTTTTTCAAGAGCTGCTGCAAGTGCTTGGGCGTTAACAATTACATCCTTGGCATACTTTTGATAGGCAGGTGTTGCACATTCGGCGAGCGCAATCGCTTTGCCAGCAACCGCCGAAATGATTGGCCCACCCTGCATACCTGGAAATACCGCTTTATCAATCGCGGCCGCATGTTCGGCCTTAGCCAAGATCATTCCGCCGCGCGGTCCGCGCAGAACTTTATGAGTTGTAAATGAGACAACATCTGCATAAGGAACTGGAGATGGAATTGCCTTACCGGCAACTAGTCCGATGAAGTGCGCCGCATCGACCCACATAATCGCTCCGACTTCATCGCAGATTGCGCGAATCTTTTCAAAGTCGACTAGTGATGGGTAAGCGGTTGCGCCAGAACAGATCATCTTTGGCTTAGTGCGGATCGCAATATCGCGCAGCTCGTCGTAATCAATTAACTCGTTATCTTGGCGCACACCGTATGACTCAACGTTAAACCACTTTCCAGAGAAGTTAACGGGCGAACCATGCGTTAAGTGGCCACCATGAGCAAGTGACATCGCAAGGACGGTATCGCCTGGCTTGGTAAATGCTTGATAGACCGCGACATTTGCGCTGGCTCCAGAGTGTGGTTGTACGTTGGCATGTTCTGCACCGAATAAAGATTTAGCACGATCAATTGCGATTACTTCGGCCTTATCAACTTCTTCGCAGCCGCCGTAATAACGCTTGCCTGGATAACCTTCCGCGTATTTATTGGAGAGGGTTGAACCAAGCGCTGCTAACACTGCGCGCGATGTGAAGTTTTCAGATGCGATTAACTGCAGATTAGTCTGCTGACGCTTTAGCTCGGAAAGTAAAACTGCTGCAATATCTGGATCCTGCTTACTCAGCAGTGCAAAATCCGGGCCATAGAAAGTCTCTGCGCTCATGCGGGCAAGCCTAAGCCTTATGGCGCAGAAATGTCGGGTGCGATCGCTGTGATTTGCTCAGCCGAGATCGCCCCAACGCGCACGATACGGGCTGGCTCGCTATCGCCCGCGACAACTGTGGTGGCCGGTCCTTGGGTGATTGACCCAACTGAAAAGATTGCTGCCACTTCAAGTTCGGTAAATGTTAAATCAAATGGATCGGTAATTGGAGAATTACCTGCAGGCGCTGCAGAGGCTACCGCGAGTGGTCCGTGCGCTTTGGCTAATTGCAAAATGAAATCCGCACTTGGCACTCGCACACTAAATGAATCTAATTGTTGGCCATCACCCAAATCCCAATTGAGTCCGCGCTGTGGTTTTAAATTTATTGATAACTGTCCTGGCCAGAAATTATTAATCAATTTTCTTACTGGTTCGCTAATTTCACGGGCAATGCCATCTACTGCTGCGCTTGAACCGATCATTACTTGCGCAGATACACCAAGTTCATCTCCACGAAGTACATGCAGCGCGCGCACCGCATCGTGAAAGAAAGCATCAGCGACAAGTGCGTATGAATTCTCAAGTGGAGCCACGATTACATAGCCATCTTTGAGAGCTGCTGCCGCGTTTGCCAAGTGCTCACTTATCGCACCCGAATTGATGTCAATGGTTGCCATAGCCATTATTTTCTCACCGCAGAAGTCCAACGGGGACGATCATTTAAATCTTTATGTAGAACTATCTCGGTGAAATCGCGAGATAAGACCGCATCAATGGCGGCGCCTTGTTCTTCAGTATGTTCGATCGCTAAGACCCCTCCGCTCTTTAACAATCGAGCGGCGGCATCGATAAAACGTTTTGGGAGTTCCATCCCGGTTTCGCCGCCAAAGAGTGCGATATGTGGCTCATGCTCGGCAACATCGCGAGGAAGCGATTGAGTGTTAGGAATATATGGTGGATTAGCTATAACGATGTCGCATTTAACGCCCGGCAATACATCAGCCACATCTCCTTCAACAACGCGTACGTTCTCGGAAATCTTCGCCACATTCTTCTTCAACCACTCAGTAGCTTCAGGACTTTTTTCTACTGCGATGACTCTGGTTCTTGGCGCTTCAGTAGCAATTGCAAGTGCTAACGCGCCAGAGCCTGATCCGAGATCAATTACTGAAATCTCTCCAGTTACTTTCTCTTCTAAATTCTTAACATGTGTGAGTACTGCTTCAACAAGTAGTTCACTTTCGGGACGTGGCACCAATACCCCGGGACCAACTTCAATTTCCAGATGTCGGAAGTAAGCAGTACCAGTTAGATATTGCAGAGGTTCATGTCCTGCGCGGCGGGAAATCAACTTGGCAAAAGTATCTTCAATTACGCCAAAGTCACCAAGTGCTTTAAGGGTGGCATCTAACTTAACTGAGTTATGTAGATCCATTCGGGAGATGCCGATGACATAGGCGAATAGATGCTCAGCATCGATTTCGGCAATATCGGCCGCCGCTAACTTCTCTTTAGCCGATCGAAGCAGGCCCTTTATCTCGCTCATAATTAATTCGGATGAACTTAGTTAGTTGAAGAGAGCTTTGCTGCCTTATCGGCATCAAGTAAGGCTTGGACAACATCATCTAACTCGCCATTTAAAACTGAATCTAAGTTATTTGATTTGTAATTTACGCGGTGATCGCTGAGGCGATTTTCTGGGTAGTTATAGGTACGAATTCGCTCGGAACGATCGACGGTGCGAACTTGGCTCTTGCGTTCTGCCATCGCTGCCGCTTCCGCCTTTTCCTGCGCATCGGCGAGCAATCGGGCACGCAAGATACGTAGCGCAGATTCTTTATTCTGTAGCTGCGATTTTTCGTTCTGACAAGAAACAACAATTCCGGTTGGCACATGGGTAAGGCGCACCGCAGAGTCAGTGGTGTTAACCGACTGTCCGCCAGGGCCTGATGAGCGATAAACATCCACGCGCACATCGTTCATATTTAGCTCAACATCTACTTCTTCTGCTTCTGGCAAGACAAGTACGCCAGCTGCAGATGTATGAATGCGTCCCTGGCTTTCAGTCTCTGGAACGCGTTGCACGCGGTGCACGCCGCCTTCAAACTTTAAACGCGCATAAGGAGTTGTTCCAGGTTCTGGAGTTCCCTTGGATTTAATCGCCATCGAAATATCTTTATAGCCACCGAGATCAGACTCGGTCATATCAATGATCTCAACTTTCCAATTGCGCTTTTCCGCATACCGTTGATACATACGAACCAAGTCGCCAGCAAAGAGCGCTGATTCATCTCCGCCTGCTCCTGCCTTAACTTCAATAATTACATCGCGATCATCATTGGGATCACGTGGAAGCAATAGCTCTTCCAACTTATCGGCAGCTGCTTCAACTGCAACCTCCATCGCAGGAAGTTCAGATGCAAAAGATTCATCTTCTTGCGCCATCTCGCGCGCCGCCTCAAGATCATCGGCGGCAGTTTTCCAGGCGTTAAAGCCGGCAACTACTGGACCGAGTTGGGCATAGCGGCGACCTAATAGGCGCGCCTTGCCCTGATCTTCATGGATCGAAGGATCGGCCATCTGCTTTTCTAACTCTTGATACTCGCGCACCATCTCATGTGCTGACGCAAAGCGATCGTTATCTTTAGCCATTTGGCTTCTCCTTTCTTCCATTTTTCTCTAGTTTTGCAAGAAATAAAAATTTTTAAGAAATAAAAAGACCGCGCCGCAACCTCAAATGGGTCGCGATGCGGTCTCTTAAAAAAGCTAGTTAGCGGTCTTTTTTCCGAAACGCTCTTCGAACTTAGCTACGCGACCACCAGTATCGAGGATGCGCTGCTTGCCGGTGTAGAACGGATGGCAGACTGAACAAACTTCAACGTAGATAGATCCACTGGCAACTGTTGAGCGAGTAACAAACTTTTCGCCACAACCACAAGTTACTTGGGTCTCTTTATATTCTGGGTGAATATCTTTCTTCATTTTTTATTCCTTCTTCTATGTCTGGGTCCGCAGCTTGCGGTGAACCAGGGCCATGATTGCCATTCGGTATGGCTAGGCGCTAATACTCTCGCGAAAAGAGAAAACCGCAAAATCCGTGCGCACGCAGCACGGATTTTGCGGTCTCTTCCCTGTGAGGGGAAAGGTTTAAGCCGTTGGAGTTGTGGCCGGCTTTTGTGCCTTCGCTGGCTTAGCTGGTTTTACCGGCTTTGCTAGAGCCGCAATTGCAGCCTTTGCTGTTGCATTAGCAGCATCCATAGCACTCTTGCGCGCAGCTTTTGCTGCTTGTAGTTCTGCATCCGTTGTCGCGTTTGCGAGCGCTGCTTGAAAATCAGCGAGCGCTTTTGCACCGGCTGCACGACGGGCATCAATGATTGCCCGATGAGCGGTTACATAGGTATCCATCTGCGCTCTAAATGTTGCTTGTGCTTGCGCACGCGCAACCGCAGCATCTTTTGTATCTACCGCTGCTGCTGATGAAACTCCACCAAAGAGTGAAGCTGCGACTAGTGCACCTGCAAAGATCTTCTTTGAATTCAACATTGACTGCCTCCATATTCGCCGGCCCGTGTGGCTTTGGCTGATATGTAGATAGTGCGTTGCCACCTTGTGAAGGCTTTGTGAAAGCCTTGCGCTCAGGCGGTGAAAGTTAAGAAATTAGCCCTCGTTTGGACCGGAAGTGGTCTTCTGGATCTGCATCAAGAACTCGACATTGGACTTAGTGCCCTTCATCTTCTCAAGCAATAGCTCAAGCGCTGCCTGTGGTTCGAGTGCATGAAGAACGCGACGTAGCTTCCAGACAATATTGAGTTCTTCAGTTCCCATAAGAATTTCTTCTTTACGAGTACCTGATGCAACAACGTTAACTGCAGGGAAGATGCGCTTATCAGCCATCTTACGATCAAGGATGAGTTCCATATTTCCGGTGCCCTTGAACTCTTCGAAGATAACTTCATCCATACGTGAACCGGTATCAACAAGTGCGGTTGCAAGAATAGTTAGCGATCCGCCGTCTTCAATATTACGTGCGGCACCGAAGAACTTCTTTGGTGGATATAGAGCAGCTGAATCAACGCCACCAGAAAGGATTCGACCTGATGCAGGCGCTGCGATGTTGTACGCGCGACCTAGACGAGTAATTGAGTCAAGGAGAACAACAACATCGTGGCCGAGTTCAACTAAACGCTTAGCGCGCTCAATAGCAAGCTCTGCGATTGTGGTGTGATCATCGGCTGGACGATCGAATGTTGAAGCGATTACTTCACCCTTTACAGAGCGCTGCATATCGGTAACTTCTTCTGGGCGCTCATCAACTAGAACAACCATCAAGTGACACTCAGGATTGTTTGTGGTGATGGCGTTTGCGATTGATTGCAAGACCATGGTCTTACCGGCCTTAGGAGGAGAAACGATAAGTCCGCGCTGGCCTTTACCGATTGGCGCAATCAGATCGATAACGCGAGTAGTAAGAATGTTTGGCTCTGTCTCAAGACGCAGACGCTCTTGTGGGTATAACGGAACTAGCTTGCCGAATTCAACGCGACCGCGCGCTTCATCGGGAGTAACTCCATTGATTGTTTCAAGGGTAATAAGTGGGTTGTACTTCTGTCGTTGTTCGCCTTCGCGCGCCTGACGTACTTGGCCTGTAACAACATCGCCCTTACGAAGCCCGTACTTGCGTACTTGCTGCTGTGAAACATAGACATCGTTGGGACCAGGTAGGTAACCACCGGTGCGAATAAATGAATAGTTATCCATAATGTCGACAAGCCCGCCAACTGGAACGAGAACATCATCTTCGCCAATTACTGGTTCGCGCTCTTCGCGTTGTCCGCGATCGCGATGGCGATCACGTCCACGACCACGGTCACGACCACGACCACGGTCACGGCCACCGAAACCACGATCGTTATCACGTGGTCCGTTATCGTTCACGTTTTCTTCGCCGTCATCATCGCCATCTGAATCGTTAGCTGAGTTCGATGAATTGTTAGCGTTTTCACGATTGGAATTCTTCTTTGCATTGCGCGCTTCACGGCGGGCTTCGCGTTCAGCCTTTGCAGCTTCGCGATTTGCTGCCTGTAGATCAGCGATTGCGGTTACGAGCGCATCTTTCTTTAGCTTTGCGGCTCCATCGATACCGAGCTGTGCAGCAACTTCTTTTAGCTTTGGAAGACTCATCGCGGCAAGCTCTGGTGAATTTGAGCGTACTGGCGTTACTTCCTTCTCTTGATCTGTCATCTCTATCTTTTCATTTGGGGCTTCGATCACGCTGTTTGAGTTCGTGATAGCAAAAAGCCTGTTGATTTGGATTGATTACCTGCCGACTTTCACCGTAACTTCCGGCACTAGCAAGTGGGATAACCATAGCACCCCAACGGCAATTACAGAAGTTCGGCTCCAGAGCGAGAAATCTCTAGGGATTTCGCCTCAAATTTCGAACCTGCAGCTCTGCTTAACTCAGCAACATCGGCCTCGGTGCCAGTGTGCAAGGCAAGGACAGTTGGGCCCGCGCCAGAGATAAATGCCGCAACTCCGGCAGCACGTAACTTAGTTAATAAGGCAAACGATGCTGGCATCGCTTCTGCGCGATATGACTGATGCAGAAAATCTTCAGTTGCGCGGTAGAGCAGATCTGGGCGCAAAGTAAGTGCGTGCACCAAAAGCGCTGAATTTGCAGAATTTTTCGTTGCATCGCGATGAGGAATTGTTTCTGGCAACATCTTGCGCGCCTTAGAAGTTGCAACGGCAGTTGCAGGAATAAACGCAATCGCACGAATGCGGGTATCAACGCTTAAAGAAATCGCTTGCGCAACTTCTTTCCCGTGTTGCTCTTCCTTCCAAGCCACAACCGCGTTTCCATAAAGCGCTGCCGCGACGTTATCGGGATGGCCTTCCATCTCTGTTGCAATCTGTAATAACTTCTCATCGCTCATCTTGTCCGAGCCAGTTAGAACTAGTGCGCGGGCAAGGGAAAGTCCGCCGACGATCGCACTTGCTGAAGAACCAAGTCCGCGACCATGTGGAATTACATTCAGCGCGCGAACCGCAACGCCCTTTGGCTTTCCACCTAGAAAATCAAAACCTTTATACATCGCCTTAACAAGTAAGTTCTTATCTGTGCGCGGAACGTCGTCAGCGCCTTCACCGGTTACATCGATATCAAGTCCGGCATCGTCGAGAATTTGTGCAACGTAGCGATCGTGCATGCCGAGCGCTAAACCAAATGAATCAAAGCCTGGACCCAGGTTGGCGCTAGTTGCAGGAACCTGCACCTGAATTGGATTGGCTTTAAAAGTTGGTTTAGCCATGGCTTTACTTAAGTCCTAGCGCCTTTGCGGCAGCAACTGCATTTACCTTGACGATCTTTGGCTTTGCAAACTTTTCCAACGCCCAAGAAATATCTTTCAGTCCGTGGCCAGTAACAGTAATTACGATCTTCTTACCCTTAGGTAATTTGCCAGCCTTCTTATATTTAATTAAGCCGGCAATACCTGCTGCAGATGAAGGCTCAACAAATACGCCTTCTTTTCCAGCAACAAGTGCATATGCCGCCAAGATCTCTTTATCTGTAACTGAGTCGATAACGCCACCTGATTTATCGCGCGCTTCAATGGCTTGATCCCAAGATGCAGGGTTACCGATGCGGATCGCAGTAGCGATTGTTTCAGGCTTAAGAACTGGCTTTCCCTTAACAAGTGGTGCAGAACCAGCAGCTTGGAAGCCATACATCTGTGGCAAGGAATTTGAGATTCCATCTTTACGGTATTCGTTATAGCCCTTCCAGTAAGCAGTGATATTTCCTGCATTACCGACTGGAAGTGCATGAATATCTGGGGCGTATCCCAACATATCGATTACTTCAAAGGCGGCAGTCTTTTGACCTTCGATGCGATATGGATTTACTGAGTTAACAAGTGCAACGGGGTAGTTATCAGAGAGATCGCGCGCCAGAGTTAGGCAATCATCGAAGTTGCCATCTACCTGCAAAATTTGTGCGCCGTGGATAACTGCTTGGGCAAGTTTTCCAGTTGCAATCTTTCCGGCAGGAATCAGTACTGCAGAGATCATGCCGGCCTTTGTTGCATATGCAGCAGCACTTGCTGAAGTATTTCCAGTTGATGCGCAGATAACTGCCTTCGCGCCATCTTCGGCAGCCTTTGAGATAGCCATGGTCATTCCGCGATCTTTAAATGAACCAGTTGGGTTGATGCCTTCGTACTTTAACCAGACATCGTTGCCCAGGAGTTCAGATAGATAGCAAGCGTAGATAAGTGGTGTGCCACCTTCGCGCAGTGAGACAACCGGAGTCTTGGCAGTTACTGGCAAGCGATCGCGGTATTCCTCGATTACTCCACGCCATTGATGCGCGCCAGATTTCTTTGATTTGAAAAGACTCATGCGCTCATCGCTCCTTCTACGCGGATAACACTTGAAATATTTTGAACAGCGTCCATCTTCTTCAAAGACTCAACTGTTGCCTTAAGTTCGCCTTCAGTAGCTAAGTGGGTGACGATGGTGACTTCGGCATCGTCATTACGTCCTGCCTGGTTAACTGTCTGAATAGATACGCCATGGTTAGCAAAAGTTGTAGCGATAGATGCCAAAACACCTGCTTTATCAGCGACTTCTAGGCGGATTAAGAACTTTGTTTTGGTTGATTCAATAGGTGCGATATCGCGGTCTGCATAATCAGTTTCACGCTGGCCAACTGAGTTCAGTGCGATGTGTCGAGCAACTGCAACCACATCTCCCAAGATTGCCGAAGCAGTTGGTGCTCCACCTGCGCCGCGACCGTAGAACATAAGTGATCCGGCGGATTCAGCTTCAACGAAAACTGCGTTGTAAGCATCGCGCACGGAAGCCAAAGGATGGCTCTTATGCAACATAACTGGGTGAACGCGTACAGAAATCTCATCGGCAGGAGTTAACTCCGCGATCGCAAGTAACTTAATTACGTGATCCATTGATTTTGCGATCTTTACATCTTCCAAAGTGATCTTGGAAATACCTTCGCGGTAGACATCGTCAACTGTCACGCGAGTGTGGAATGCCAGACCTGACAAGATCGCTGCCTTTGCTGCGGCATCAAAGCCTTCAACATCTGCAGTTGGATCAGCTTCGGCATAACCCAGAGCTTGCGCCTCTTTCAAAACATCCGCGAATTCGCGGTCATCTTCATGCATCTTGGTCAAGATGTAATTTGTTGTTCCGTTAACGATTCCCATTAATCGAGTTACGAAATCGCCAGCAAGTGAATCGCGCATTGGACGAATAATTGGGATCGCACCGGCGACAGATGCTTCGTAATAAATATCTTCGCCCTTGGCATAGGCAGCGGTAAACATTTCTGCGCCATGGCTAGCGAGGAGAGCCTTGTTAGCTGTAACAACAGATTTACGATTTTCGATCGCAGTCATGATTAATTCGCGCGCAGGTTCGATTCCGCCCATGACTTCAATTACTAGATCAATCTCAGGATCGTTAACGATCGAGAATGGATCTGTAGTAAAAAGGCTTGGGTTAATACCTTCGTAAGGCTTAATTGTGCGAACCGCGATGCGTGAGAGCTCCATCTTCACACCAGCGCGGGTGGAGAGCTCGTCGGTATCAGCAAGTAACAAGCGCGCGACAGAACTTCCGACTACGCCACATCCGAGCATGCCGATACGTACTGGTTTATCTGCTGGGCTCATCTGCCTATTCTTTCACATCAAGTGCGAGCAGATCTTCCTCATTTTCACGGCGGACAATTACGCGGGCTTTTCCATCTTTTACAGCAACTACAGGTGGGCGTGGCACGTGGTTGTAATTGCTGGCCATGCTGCGGCCATATGCGCCAGTAGCCGGAATCGCAATCAAGTCGCCAGGTGCGATATCGCTCGGCAAATTAATCTCGCGGATAACGATGTCGCCAGTTTCGCAATGCTTTCCGACAACGCGTGAATTTATTGAAGTTGCAGATGAAGCGCGATGGGCAATAACTGCATGATATTCAGCGTCATAAAGAGAAGGGCGGATGTTGTCGCTCATTCCACCATCTATGGAAATGTAACGGCGCGTCTTGCCATCTTCTAGAACCACATCTTTAGTCGTACCAACTTCATAAAGAGTAAATGTTGTTGGACCAACAATGGCGCGCCCTGGTTCGATGGAGATAATTGGAATATTCAACTTATGTTTTTCACAGGATGCAGTAACTGCGCTACGTAGCGCTGGCATTACTTCACCTGGTTCTAGAGTTTCATCGCCAGGCAGATAAGCAATTCCGTAGCCGCCACCAAGATCTAGTTCAGGAAGTTCTTTGGCGTAGACATCGCGGTACTTAGCAAGCAACGAGATCAGACGATCTGCTGCAAGTTGGAAGGAATCGGTACCGAAGATTTGTGAACCGATATGAGAATGAAAGCCGCGGAGTTCAAGTTCTGGGTGGCTTAGAACTTTTTCAACTGCCGCCCAAGCAGCGCCGCTGGCGATAGAGAAACCAAACTTCACATCTTCGTGGGCGGTAGAAATTGATTCGTGAGTATGTGCCTGAATACCTGGAGTTAGGCGCAACATGACGCCTTGTACTTTCTTATGGCTGCGCGCAACCGTTGCCACACGTTCAATTTCATGGATTGAATCCATAACAATTGTCTTAACGCCAACGCTTACGGCGCGATCTATCTCGGAAACTGATTTATTGTTTCCATGTACTTCGATCTTCTGGGGGTCAATACCGCCGGCGAGTGCAACTGCTAATTCGCCACCTGTGCAGACATCGATACCGATTCCGCACTCCTTTACCCAACTGGCTACTGCTGTAGAGATAAAGGCCTTTGCTGCGTAGTAAACAGTGCCAGCGTGCGAACCAAACTCATCGCGCAGCGCGTTATTCCAAGCCATTGCACGAGTACGGAAATCATCTTCATCAATAAAAAATGCTGGTGTACCGAAATCTTGCGCCAACTTTGTTGCAGGGATGCCTGATAGGTGAAGTTCTCCATTTGTGAAAGAAACGTTCTTCGACCACATAACTACATCCGCTCCGGCGCGCTAACGCCAAGTAAGAGAAGACCATTCTTCAGTACTTGCAGAGTTGCCGCACATAAATTAAGTCGGGCGCTATGCAGCGCAGTAGCTGGCTCATCCCCCATCGGCAGGACGCGGCAATCGGCGTAGAAGCCGTGATAAACCCCAGCTAATTCCTCTAAGTATCGTGCGATGCGATGCGGTTCGCGAAGTTCGGCGGCGCTAGCAACGATTCTTGGGAATTCGGCGAGCGATCCAAGAAGTTCGTTCTCGCGATCATGGGAAAGTTGTGCCGGATCAAAGTTATCTAAGCCGCTTGCGATACTTAATTCGGCAGCATTACGAAGAACTGCTGCAATGCGGGCATGTGCGTACTGCACGTAATAAACCGGATTTTCATTGGTGTTGCGCTTTAAGATATCGAGATCCATAACCATCGGAGTATCAACTGGATAGCGAATCAAGGTGTAACGAGCCGCGTCAACGCCAACTTTTTCAACAAGCTCATCAAGAGTAATGATCGTGCCCGCGCGCTTGGAAAGTTTTACTTCCTCGCCGCCTTCCATAATCTTTACCAACTGTCCGATCAAGACATGGATGTTGTATTCAGGGTTATCGCCAGCACAAGCTGCAGTTGCCTTAAGGCGATGGATATAACCGTGGTGATCTGCGCCCAGCATGTAGATACAGATATCGAAACCGCGTTCGCGCTTATTGATGTAATAAGCGGTATCTGATGAGAAGTAAGTTAGATCTCCATTTGCCTTAACTAGTACGCGATCTTTATCGTCACCAAAGTCAGTTGTTCGCAGCCACGTTGCGCCATCTAATTCAAAGACATGTCCTTGGCCGCGTAATTTATCTAAACCGTGTTCGACGCTTCCACCATCGTGAAGACTGCGTTCTGAGAACCAGACATCGAAATGAGTGTTAAAGGTATCTAGAACTCGTTGCTGATCCTTAAGTTGTAATTTGTAGGCAGCTTCACGGAATGCAACTAAACGTGGTTCATCTGCCAACTTGGTGATCTCTGGGTTTTCAGCGAGAACTTCTTTAGCTAAATCTGCGATGTAATCTCCTTGGTAACCATCTTCAGGAATTGGTTGCCCCAGCGCTGCAGCTTGCACAGATTGTCCAAAGAGATCCATCTGATTTCCGCGGTCATTTATATAAAACTCACGAACTACTTCAGCGCCTGCAGCGCTTAGAACGCGACCAAGTGCATCACCAACTGCTGCCCAACGAGTGTGCCCTAAGTGAAGTGGGCCAGTTGGATTGGCAGAGATAAATTCCAGGTTGATCTTTACGCCCGCAAGCGCAGTACCTTTTCCATAACTTTCTTTGGCGCTCAATATTGTGCGCACTAAGTCGGCTTGGCTGGCGCGATTTAATTTGATGTTGATAAAGCCAGGACCTGCAATATCAACGGAGGAAACTTCAGGAAGTTTCTCTAAATCTTTCTTGAGCAACTCTGCGACTTCGCGCGGGTTCTTTCCGGCGGGCTTGGCTAGTTGCAGCGCAATAGAAGATGCGTAATCACCATGGTCGCGATTCTTTGGTCGCTCCAAAGGAATATTGGCAGGAACAGTTCCGATCAAATCTCCGCGCTCAATGGCGTGCGAGATTGCCGCCTGAATTTGGGCAGCTAGTAGATCCGAATGTGAACTCACAGGGCAAGGTTACCCTGCGCAGCGATTTACTTTCCGAACCCCATGAGGTGCTCAAGAGCGAGCTGATTAAGGGCTTCGTACTGATAACCACGTGCGCCGGCTGCTTCAACATCGAATGAATCTTTTGCAAGATCCTTCCAACTTTCACCAGCGCCCATAGTGTTTTCAGTAAGCCCTGGAATATTGGAATCTTTTTGTGCAGCAATAACGCGTGGATCGTTGCGATAGGCGGTAGCACGATCTTTGAGTGCAAGGTAAGTGCGCATATTTGCTGTTGCAGAATCCCATACTCCCTTGTCATCTTCGGTACGACCTGGCTTGTAATCAAAGTGTTTTGGACCGTCGTACTTATAGCGCTCGAGTAGTTCAACAAGGAAGAACGCTGACTTGAGATCGCCATGGCCAAATACCAAATCTTGATCGAACTTTGGACCGTGCTGACCATTTAGATCAATATGGAATAACTTCTTCTGCCAGAGCGCTTGAGCGATTCCGTGAACGAAGTTGAGTCCCGCCATTTGTTCGTGGCCAACTTCTGGGTTAAGTCCAACGAGTTCTGGATGATCGAGTGTGTAGATAAATGCAAGTGCGTGACCAATTGTTGGCAAGAAGATATCGCCGCGTGGTTCGTTTGGCTTTGGTTCAATTGCAAATTTAATCTTGTAACCGTTATCTAAAACATATTGGCTAAGCACGTTAAATGCTTCGCGCATACGTTCGTGCGCAACGTAGGCATCCTTTGCCGCATCTGATTCGGCGCCTTCGCGTCCGCCCCAGCAAACATAAGTATGTGCACCAAGCTCGACAGCGAGTTCGATATTGCGCATCGCTTTACGGAGTGCGTAACGACGAATATCGCGATCGTTGCTGGTAAATGCGCCATCTTTAAAGACTGGATGTGAGAAAAGGTTGGTTGTCGCCATTGGAACTTGCATTCCAGTTTCAGCAAGCGCCTTCTTAAAGCGATCGATATGTCCACGACGAGATGCATCATCGCTACCGAATGGAATCAAATCATCGTCATGGAATGTAACTCCATATGCGCCGCGTGCTGCGAGTTCATTAACTGTGCGAACCGGATCAAGGGCTCCACGAGTGGCATCACCGAATGGATCGCGCGCTTGCCAGCCGACGGTCCAAAGTCCGAAGGTGAACTTATCTGCTGGGGTTGGAGTCAATGACATGTAACTTCCTCACTTCTTCGCTGCATGAGCGCGCTGTGCGGGCGAAAACCCGAAATTTTGTATAAGGCGAACTTACCTCTAACCTATGTTCCAGTACATGAGTTTTTTGTAACATTCTCATGACGCTCCAGCGGGAGTGGTGAAATGGCAGACACGCAAGTCTTAGGAACTTGTGCTTCGGCGTGCGGGTTCAAGTCCCGCCTCCCGCACCAGAGTTTTTATTTAAGATTTAAAGAAGGTCCATTTATTTATGGCTAAGCAATCTCCAGCAAAGATAAAGAAGTTGCGGGGCGAAGCTATGCGCGCAGCCGCTCAACGCAAGGCTGAAAAAGCACAGAGCCGATCTGCTGGAAACAATAGTGAGGTTGATTTAGATGCCTACGCTGCAGTTGATGGCACATGGCGCGAACTTGGGTTAGCCGCCCCTGCCCGCAGGGCGTTAATCGATGAAGGTCTTTACAAGGTAAGTGATTTAAGAAAATACTCGTTAGATGCGATCAAGGATTTACATGGCATGGGGCCAAATGCGATTCGGATATTGATCACCGCGATGAAGAAGAGCGATATCTCTTTCCGAAAATAACTTGGAAACTATGGGCTAGTTAGTAATCGCCCAAGCAACCAGCACTCCACCAATTACTCCAAGTGCAACCATTACTTCGCGCTTTGCCAGGAATCCATGTGCGCCCTTTATAAAGGTAAGTGAGAGCGCAATAAATCCCGGAATGAATACCGCTGCGCTATTGATCAAGACTCCATCTTTACCTGTTTGATAGCGCAAGTTGATCAACCCGATAGCGAAGAGTAGATAGCTCGCCATTCGGTAATTGTTTAGCGCGTATTTTGAGATGGGTGCATTTGTCATAGAAGTATCTTACAAATATTAAAGGGGCGCCGGTTTCCCGACGCCCCTTTAATTTTAACTATTTAGACGATTAGTGATCGTCCTTCATGCCTTCTGCCATTGACTTCATGCGAGCGATCTTCAAGATTGTTAGACCGAATACGCACTTAGCTAGAACGTCAGCGATTGTGTAACCAACCTGAACGCTTACGAACTGGTTAGCTGTAGCCATTCCTTCACCCATACCTAGGATGTAAGCAACTGGGTATACGCCCCATGTCGCGATGAGAAGGAGACGCAAGCGACCGATGGTTGCTGCAACGCCTTCTGGCTGGCGATCAAGTGACTTACCAAGCTCTACGAACAATACGTAGAGGATGTATAGGAATGGAAGTGTTGAAAGAACACCGTAAAGGATCTGTGTGTTCTGGTCGTTTGAGATTTCACCTGGGTAACCAAGTGCGATCATCGCAGCTGATGCTGGGACCAAACGCATGATGAGTGACTTTGAAACTTCCTTTGCAAGTGCAAGCACTGCAATAACTTCAACAAGAAGTAGAGGAACAGTTAGAAGCCAGTCAACATAACGGTATGCCTCATTGAATGCACCCTGGTCTCCAGAAACCTTAACTGCCATTCCTTCAGATGATTCTGAGAATGAGTTAAAGATTCTCCAGTAGTGGTAGCCCGCAATGAATGTAACCATTGAAGACATAACGAGAGCGTTGCGGTACTTAGGCAGTACGCGAGCCTGTGATACGAGGGTATAAATTGTGCAAGCAAGCATTGAAACAAGTCCGAACGAGAATACGTTGTAGACGAGGTTCCACTGATTTGCGGTTAGGGTTAACATGTAAATAAGCCTCCATGGGGTGCTTAATACTTCAAGAACCGTTCGGCCCGAGAAGCCAGTGCTAAATCGATGAAGTCCTCGAGGAACCACATCCACTCACTCTGGTAAGTAATAGTGTGAACCTGCTGCGAGCGATTTGCATCAATACTCAGCGGTATTTTTCAGGTTTTTTTCTAGAAAATTCGGAAAATCGCGCTCAATTTGGACCTCATCTGGGGCAATCACCCGAACAACTACTCCCCAGCCCCCTCACAGTTAGGCTTGCCAGATGCGCCGCGAGCTACAAGACCTCCATGCCCATCCGGGATTTACCGCCCTGGCCACCTCACGCTTTATCTCCAATGTGGGAAATGGAATCTCGCCAGTCGCCCTGGCCTTCGGGGTATTGGCACTTCCAGGTGCAACTGGAAAAGACTTGAGCATCGTGATGGCCGCACGCATGTTTCCGATGGTCGCCTTGATGTTATTTGGTGGAGTAATCGGAGATCGCTTTAAACGAAATCGAATAGTCGGTGGTGCCGATATTTTGGGTAGCGGATTTGCAGCGCTGAGCGCAATCTCTTTAATTGCAAACCAATCAAGCGTCTTTTTCTTGGCGCTAATGGGTGCGCTCTTTGGAATCTTAAATGCGTTGTGGTGGCCTGCAATGTCTGGCGTACTGCCAGAAATTCTTCCGAAAGAGAAGTTGCAGCATGGAAATGCCGTGATCGCCATGACGACCAATATTGGTTACGTATTTGGTGCGTTACTCGGCGGAACTTTGGTAACGCTATTCGGTTCGGGGTGGGCGTTATTGGTGGATGCAATCTCCTTCTTCATCGCCGGGTTAATTGTTTGGAATCTGGATCTTCCAAAAATTATCCGCGAAAACAAGAACACCATGTTTCATGATCTGAAGTTAGGCTGGCGCGAATTTACCTCTCACTCATGGGTCGTAACCATCGTGATTTCATTTGCTCTTATTAATCTCGCTTTTGAATCTATGTTGCAGATCCTGGGGCCCCTTAAATTTGCGTCTCTTGAGAGCGGACCAAAATTCTGGTCATTTAACTTAGCCGCCCTCACTTTAGGAATGCTCATGGGAAGCCTAATCTCACTCAAAATACAATTTTCTCGTCCGCTTTTATTTGCGATGCTGATCATTGCGGGGGCATCAATCTGGGACTTCTCGTTAGCGATGAGCGCACCGCTTTGGGTATCACTTATCTGTGCATTCTTTGCAGGTATTGCGATCGATATCTTTACAGTTGTTTGGTACACCTCACTGCAAACTCATATTCCAGAAGCGTCGTATTCAAGAGTGGTTGCCTATGACGCCTTGGGTTCTTTTGGTCTCTCACCCATCGGCATCGCCTTAGCTGGACCGCTTGCTCACGCACTCGGGGTGAGCACGATGATTTACATAACGGGTTCAATCGCCTTGGTGGCGGCGTTGGCATCGCTCACCGTTAAATCAGTTCGTGATCTAAAACCAGTTGCTAAGCCGTAGAGTTCATACATGAGCAAAGAAGCCAGCGAGCGCGAGAAGTTAGCAGCGGTAACTCCACCGAAGTTACGTGGCTGGTTCCACTTAGCGGCGACCCCAGTAGTAATTATCGCTTCACTAGTTTTATTTATATTAAGTAAGAACTCGCTTAAATTTGCGGTTGCTCTCTACTCAATAACCGCAATCATGCTCTTTAGCGTTTCGGCTATTTATCATCGCGTGCCTTGGTCACCGGCAAAGAAGAAGATTTGGCGCCGTTGGGATCATGCCAACATCAATTTGTTGATCGCCGGTTCTTACACTCCCTTTGCGGTAGCGCTCCTTGAAGGAAACGATCGAACAATCTTGCTCAGCGTTGTTTGGATCGGCGCGCTTCTAGGCGTTGCAATGCGTATCTTCTGGGTTGGTGCGCCACGTTGGTTATATGTTGCCAACTATCTTCTTCTAGGTTGGGTTGCAGTTATCTATACGCCGCAGCTATATAAAGAAGGTGGTCTCTGGGTACTACTTCCGATCATGATCGGTGGATTGCTCTATTCAATTGGAGCGATCTTCTACGCCCTCAAACGCCCAGGCCGAGCCGCAAAATACTTTGGTTTCCACGAGCTTTTCCATATATTCGTGCTCGCCGCTTGGGTCTCGCAGTACCTCGCCGTCTCCTTCGCGATATACCGCGAATAAATCACCCCACTTTTAAACTTTCCATCCTTTGCCCTAATCTAGGCACATGGCTGAGAAAAACTCGTTCCTTAATTGGGTTGGATTTAAAGAGAGTGAAAGCGCTGCTCCAAGTTCGGTAGAGCGCATCCGCGAACTCGAATCACAACTCAACGACCTTCGCTCACGTCGCGATATCACTTCCTTAAGCAAGGAAGAGTTTGAAATTCTCGCAACTGAGACTGCGATGTCGATGATTAAGTCAGCGCAAGCTCGCGAATCAAAGGCCTATGCATCATCCGAGCGCGTTGTTCTTGAAGCAACTCGTCAGGCAAAAGATGCCATCGAAGGCGCCGAAGTTAAAGCGCGCACAATTTTATCTGGCGCTGAAGCTCGCGGACGTAAGTACATAACTGCAGCAGAAGCAGAAGCGGCAGAACGCCTTTCTTCAGTCGAACGCGAAGCGCAAGGAATCTTTGATGAGAAGCGTCGCGAAGCAGCAGCACTAGCCCAAGCAGCGCGCCGCGAAGGTGAACGCATTATCGTTGCGGCAACTGGTGAAGTCGCTGAATATCGCCAGTGGTTAAGTGGCGTTATCGCTGAAGCAGAGCGCCTCTACAAAATTCAGACCCAATCCTTAGATTCTGCAGAACAAGCGATAGCGCAGAGCCGTTCTCGCCTGGAATCTGCTTTTGAAAGACTTGCCAATCTTCATAAGAGCGTAAATGAAAACTTAAATGCAGATAACTCGGTGATTAATACTGGTCCAAAGAAGGTCATCAGTCAGCGAACTAAGCCAGCTCTTGCTGCACCGGCTAAGAAATCTGCAACTAAAAAGAGCGCTGCTAAGAAAAAACCTGCCAAGCGTCGGTAATTAACATGGCTACCAAACGCGGTATCCAGTACATCCCTGCAATTGATGGTCTGCGCGCTATCGCAGTAATTGCGGTAATGCTCTATCACCTTGGGATCACATGGATACCTGGTGGTTTTCTCGGAGTCGATCTCTTCTTTGTTATCTCAGGTTATGTAATTACTCGACTACTTCTTGATTCAATTCAGCAACGCGGTGGTTTAGATTTGCGCGATTTCTATATGGCGCGAATTCGCCGATTGCTACCGCCACTTTTATTTATGTTGATTGTGACCTCAATTATCGTTGGGCTCTGGGCGCCAGATACAACTAAGAAATTCTTAACCGATGCCCCGTTCTCGATCTTCGGAGGCATGAACTGGTGGTTGGTCTTTAACGAGCAGGATTACTTTGAAAGCAGCGGGCGACCACCACTTCTTCAACATACGTGGTCGCTGGCAGTTGAGGCCCAGTTCTACTTAATCTGGCCGTTAATTCTGCTCTTGGTGCTTCGCTTCTTCGGCAAGAAATTGATTTCTATTGCGGCGCTGGTAATTGCAATGACTTCTGGAATCGTTTTGATGCTGGTTTCTTTCCAATTAGATGCCTCAAATACTTCAAAGGTAAGCCATATCTACTTTGGGACAGATACACATAGCATCGGACTCTTCTTAGGCGCAGCGCTTGCAGTTAGCTGGATCCCCCAAAATTTCCGCCCTGAAGTTAGCCGCAGAGCGCAAGATTTCATAGATGGCATTGGAGTCTTTGGTTTTGTTGGAATCTTGGCCACTTTCTTACTTATTGAAGAATCAAATCCCGCCCTTTACCGAATCGCTTTTCCATTAGCCGGAATTTTCGGCACTGCAATTCTGATTTCAATTGTGCATCCAGCCTCTCGCTTTGCACCTCTCTTGCGCAATCGCGTTCTCCTTTGGATAGGAGAGCGTTCATATGCAATTTACTTATGGCACTGGGTAATCTTTCAAATCTCGCGCCCACAAGTTGATCTGGATGGAGACGACTGGGCGCTCTTTATCTTGCGCATCTTGGTTGTGCTGGCCTTAGCCGATATCTCTTTGCGCTTAGTAGAACTTCCAATTAGAAGTGGCGCAGTTGCCTATTGGTTTAAGGGAATGAAGTACCGCACTCCATATGTACGCAGAAGGCAGAAGGTCGGAGTCTCGTTGATCTCATCTTTGATCCTGCTTCTCTCTGCAACGGTTTCTGTTAACGCTCTTATAGAAATTGATAATAAGAATAAAGATTTAGCGCAGTTACTTAAAGATGCCAACAAACCGATCACAACGGTTGTAGATACTTCTAAACCTGGCTTGTGGGTAACGGGAGATTCGGTAATTCTAGGAATTAGATCTGAGATTGAAGATAAGTACCCAATAGCGCTAATTAACGCTCGGGTTGGCCGCCAAGCGCCAGAATTACTGGATGTTATGAAGGTTGATGGTCCTAAAGTTTTGAACTCAACGGTTGTATTCAATCTTGGTAATAACAACGCGCTAACTCGCGATCAAGTTGTCGAGATCTTTGAAGCGGTTAAATCTGCACCAAAGGCAATCGTTGTAAACACAGCGGTTCCACGTCCTTGGAAAGAGGCTAATAACGCTTTGATCAGCGAAATCGCTGCGAGCTATTCAAATATCTCTGTAATTCAATGGGATCAGATATCTCAAGGGCGCACCGAGTACTTTGCACCAGATGGCGTGCATCTAGTACCGGCCGGTGTTCGCGCCTACGTCGCTGCTATCGAAACTAAACTTTAGTAATTTGGTAAAAAAATAACCCCCACCAGATTGGTGAGGGTTATTTTTTTAGTAATTATTCGAACTGACCAGCGAATCCAAATGCCTTGGCAGTCGCGATCTGACCATCTGAGTACATTGATGAAACTCGGAATGATGTTGAACCATCAGCTGAACCCTTTGTGAATTCAATTGAGAGTTGATCTGCTGGAAGGACGCCTGATTCTTTCCATTCGCCCATTCCTGAACGAACTTCAAACTTATAACCAGTTAGACCAGCAGTTGCAGCTGGGGCCTTCCAAGTAATAACCATTACTGACTTAGCTGAATCTTTCCAGTTTCCGATGAAGCGACTTGGCGCTTCAACTGCAGCGACTGCTTCGCCTGTTGCAGCTGACTCAGTTGCTTCTGGAGTTGCTTCTTCTGACATCTCGGGAGCAGCTGATTCAGTTGCAGTAGCTGATGCTGATGCAACTGGTGCAACGTCAGAACCATCTGATGCTGGGCGAGAAATAATTATGACCGCAAGAACAGCAATACCGATCATCGCCGCAATTAGAACTCGTGGTGAAGTTGATTGCTTTGGCGCTGCACTTGGCTTAGCGGCTGGTGCTGGCTTAGCAACTGGTGTTGTAGAAACGTTTACCGCTGATGGACGCTTTACGCCACCAACTGGTACTGGAGGAATAACTAAACTATTTGTAGAAGATGACTTCTTCGCTGCAGATTTCTTTACTGCGCTCTTCTTACGTGCAGGGGCCTTCTTCGCCGCCTTCTTAACAACCTTTTTAGCAGCGGCCTTCTTCTTAGCAGGCGCTTTCTTAGCAACCTTCTTTGCGGCGGCTTTCTTAGCAACCTTCTTTGCAGGAGCCTTCTTGGCAACTTTCTTTACAACTTTTTTCGCTGCGGCTTTCTTCTTAGCCGGTGCTTTCTTCTTAACTGCCACGATGTAACTCCTTTGAAAATTGGAAACGATCAGGGTTTGAACTAGCTCGTATAGGCCAAGTTTAGCCTAGGGAGTTGAGCAAATTGATGACATGGGGTGCGATAGCGCGGAGTGATTTTCCGCGATGGCTTATCGCATCCTTCTCCTCCGCGCTCATTTGTGCGCTAGATACTGAGTATCCGTCGGGGCGGAAAATTGGATCGTAGCCAAATCCCTGATCCCCAATCGGCTCACGCAGAATCCAACCTTCGAATTTTGCTTCTTCAACATGGGTACGTCCATCGGGCAAGGCCAGCGCCGCAACGCAAGTGAAGTGCGCGCTGCGCTTCTCATCTGGAACATCTACAAGTGAAGCTAAAACTTTTGCAGTATTTGCTTTGTCATCACCGTGGCTTCCCGCCCAGCGAGCCGAGAAAATTCCAGGATCGCCATTTAAGTAATCAACGCAAAGCCCGCTGTCATCTGCGATCGCCGGAATTCCTGATGCTTCACACATCTCGCGCGCTTTCAGCAAAGCGTTCTCTTCAAAGGTTGAACCGGTTTCATCAACATCGTGAAGGTTGGGAAATTGATCTAGACCAACTAATTCAATCTGCCCTGCAGCAATATCTTCCAGGATACGACGAAACTCTTCGATCTTGCCTTTATTGCGCGTAGCCAGAAGTAATTTGTGGGGAGTTGAGTTAGAACTCACTTAGCTATGGCAGCTTTCTGTATTTCACCTAGTTCTACACAGCCAGCGACTGCAAGATCAAGAAGTGAATCAAGTAAGTTGCGATCAAATGGAACGCCTTCAGCAGTTCCTTGAACTTCAATGAAACGTCCATCGCCACTGCAGACTACGTTCATATCGGTATCTGCGCGAACATCTTCTTCGTAGCAAAGATCGAGCATTGGAACGCCATCGATGATTCCGACAGAGACTGCAGCAACAGAATCGCTCAAAGGTTTGGAATCCGCCTTGATATGGCCTTGTGACTTCGCCCAAGAAATTGCATCGGCAAGTGCTACATAAGCACCGGTAATTGCAGCGGTGCGTGTTCCACCATCTGCTTGCAGAACATCGCAATCGATAACAATTGTATTTTCGCCAAGTTCCTTCATATCTACAATCGCACGAAGTGATCGACCGACAAGGCGCGAAATTTCTTGGGTACGTCCGCCGAGTTTGCCCTTAACGCTCTCGCGATCAGAACGGGTGTGAGTTGCACGTGGCAACATCGCATATTCCGAAGTTACCCAACCCTTTCCGGAATCCTTTAACCAACGTGGAACACCTGGAGTAAATGAGGCGACGCAGAGAACGCGAGTCTTTCCAAATTCAACCAGCACAGAACCTTCGGCATGATCTAACCAATTGCGAGTTACTTTAATTTCGCGAAGTTGGTCATTACTTCTTCCGTCGTTGCGTGCCATTTATTCCCTATCCACTTTAGTTGAGTAATTAACTGAGTTTTGAGATGTGTTGAACAGAACCCACTTCAGGTCCTAAGAATCTACGAGCTAAAACTTCGAAGGCAGCTGAATCCCCCGTTGCCAAGAATCGATGTGTCGCCGGTGTCGAAGATGGTGCGCGAAGTAATGAGTTTTCGACCAGAGTTCTGTAGAGATCTTTCGCTGTCTCTTCGGCGCTAGATACAAGTGAGACGTTATTGCCCATTACATAGGAAATAACGCCGGTTAATAGTGGGTAGTGGGTGCAACCCAAAACCAAGGTATCTACATCAGCATCCATTACCGGCTTCAAGTAATCACGAGCAACCTTGGTAATTGCCTCGCCAGATGTCTCGCCACGTTCTACAAACTCCACAAATAGTGGGCAGGCGATAGAAGTTATCTCTAACTGTGGAGCGGCCGCGAAGGCATCTAGGTAAGCCTTTGAATCAATAGTTGCACGTGTGCCAATTACGCCGATGCGACCAGTGCGAGTTGCTGCCACTGCGCGACGTACCGCAGGTTGAATAACTTCAATAACTGGAATGGAGTAACGCTCGCGCGCATCGCGCAACATCGCAGCGCTTGCAGTGTTGCAGGCAATCACCAAGGCTTTTACTCCTTGATCTACTAAGTAATCAAGAGTTTCAAGTGCAAAGGTGCGTACTTCAGCAAGTGGTCTTGGACCATATGGACCGCGTGCGGTATCGCCGACATAGAGCGTCGATTCATTTGGAAGTTGGTCGAGAATTGCACGTGCGACGGTTAAACCGCCGACTCCTGAATCGAATATTCCGATTGGTGCATCGCTCACAGGGCAAGACTACCGCCTCGCACCTTAAGCCCAGAGCGTGCCGTCGAGCCCTTCGGTTGCTTCTTCTATCTCTGAACCATAAATACCAGTTGAAAGATATTTCCAGCCCGCATCACAGACGATAAATGCAATATCTGCATCACGGCCTGCAGCAAGGGCTTCATTAGCCATAGCGATCGCCGCATGCAAAATTGCACCCGTTGATATTCCAGCGAAAATTCCTTCGACTTCCAATAGCTCGCGCACGCGACGAACTGAATCTTCTGCACCGACTGAAAAGCGACGAGTCAGAACAGATGCGTCATATAACTCTGGAACAAAGCCTTCATCAATATTTCTTAGCCCGTAAACAACTTCTCCGTAACGTGGTTCTGCCGCGATGATTTGAACATCAGGGTTCTGCTCGCGTAGATAGCGACCAGCGCCCATCAAAGTTCCGGTTGTTCCAAGTCCTGCCACAAAGTGCGTAACAGTTGGTAGATCTTTAAATATTTCGGGGCCTGTGCCTTCGTAGTGCGCCTTGGTATTTGCTGGGTTTCCATATTGATAGAGAAAAACCCATTCCGGATTTTGCGCTGCTAACTCTTTAGCAACGCGCACTGCCTCGTTAGAACCTCCAGCAGCAGGAGATGAAATTATCTTTGCGCCCCACATCTCAAGGAGTTGGCGACGCTCTGGACTCGTGTTCTCTGGCATTACGCAAATTAATTTATATCCACGAACCTTTGCCGCCATCGCAAGTGAGATTCCGGTGTTACCGCTAGTTGGTTCCAAAATTGTGGTACCAGGTTTTAACTGGCCGCTCTTTTCAGCTTCGTTAATCATGGAAATCGCTGTTCGATCTTTAATCGATCCCGTTGGATTGCGATCTTCCATCTTCGCCCAGAGGCGAACATTTGGTGCAGGAGAAAGTCGAGGTAGACCGATTAGCGGAGTATTTCCTACCGATGCCTCAAGTGATTCGTAACGCGACAATTTAACCGCCAGCGACAGCAGGAAGAATTGTTACTGAATCACCATCTTTAACTGGCGCTTCTAAACTTCCGAGAAAGCGCACATCTTCATCATTTACATAAATATTAATAAAGCGGCGAAGCGCACCATTTTCAAGGAGGCGATCGCCAATTCCTGGGTACTGCGCATCGAGATCTGAGATAACCGCGCTAAGCGTTGTGCCAGTTGCAGTTACCGCTTTTTGATCTTTGGTAAAAGGACGAAGAATTGTTGGGATACGTACATCGATGCTCATGACCTTATTATGGCCAAGATTTGCGTTAATCGGTAATTGAAACTTCTTCCTCAGTTACAACTCCATCAATTATTCGGAAAGAACGAAATTCAATTGCAGGTGCAATCTCTTTGCGACTAGAGACTAATACGTAATGCGCTCCTGGTTCACCGGCATATGCGATATCCGTGCGGGAAGGAAAGGCTTCGGTCTCAGTGTGTGAGTGATAAATGACGACAATTTCCTCATCGTTATCGTCTACTTCACGATAGAGCGCCAATAAATCTTTGGGATCAAATTCGTAGAAAGTTGGTGAGTGCGCCGCATTAATCATCGGCTTTAGCCGTTCTGGCGAGCCCTTGCCAATCGGACCAAGTATTACGCCACAGCATTCATCTGGATATTCAGCGCGAGATTGCTCAACTATCGCATCAACGAAAGCTCTAGAAATAGTTAGTGGCATAAGAGTCGTATCCTAACTCTCATCCATCAACGCTGCGAGTAAACCTTCTTGCAACCAACCGAGCCAACCATAAACAATATAGACGCCACGAAGTGGATCATCAGGGGCTAAAAGTTCTAACTCGTCGCTAGTGCGTTCTTGAACATTTAAGCGAACACCGAGCGCTAAGCGAATATCGTTAACTGCCCCAAGCCAAGCGTTAGCGCTATCGTGATCGAGATCCACAGTTCCATCTTTAGCGCTCTTTAAATACATGCGCATCGCCATGGCGTGGGCCTGCTTTTTATTACGAAGCGTTGATTCGGTATATCTCCGAAACTCTGCCGAATCTACTTGGTCTTGATAAGCATTAGGCAAGAGGCGATGCAGAACTTCATCTTCTGGTGGCGCATCGTGTGTTGTAATTCCGACCATGGCTGCAAGTGGATCTTCATGTCCATGGTCTACACGTTCGGCAAGTAGTTCAATAATTTGTTCGGCTAAGTTAATTAAAATTTCGCGTTCATTCTCGGCGAATTCAGCGACATAAGAATTACTGCCGTGGCGTTTGAATCCTTCTGATGTCATAGCGCCTGGTCTCCGCGTTGCAGCGTTGCCCAAAGCCCGTATTCATGAAGGCGAGCCACATCGTGCTCCATCTCTTCACGACTTCCAGTTGAAACAATCGCTTTGCCTTCAGTGTGAACTTTCATCATTAACTCGTGGGCTTTCTCCTTAGAGAAACCAAAGAGTTCCATCAAAACATAAGTTACATAGGTCATGAGATTTACTGGGTCATCCCAAACGATGGTTACCCATGGAGTATCGCCAGAGAAGATTGCACGAATCTGCTCTTCGATATGAGTATCAGTTTTAACCATCACCGGATAATGATAGAGAACTCTGGAGCAGCGACTTGACGCCAAAGTTGATCGCCTTCGACAATTATTTGGTAACGAGCTACCTGCCGCGGCTCTTTCTCTAACGCGAAGGCAAAGACACCTTGTTCATTGGTGGTTGCGATCGCAACCTTCTTCCAAGCACTCGCGCTAAATTTCATGAGCGAGACTTGAGCGCCAGCACTTCTTGGGCGAACTACCCCATCGATTGCAAAGGAAGAATTTGCCTTTACGGTGCCCGGTGCGGAGATAGAAATTGTGCGATCTACCAATATTGATATCTCATTACTCAAAGATTCAGCGCGCTCCCATGTGCCATCAGTTGCAATACGAATGGAGGTTGCCTTGCCTAAGAGAATTGGTGATGTAAATCTTCCATCAACGCCAGTCACTGCAGTTCCAAGTACGCGCCAAGTTGCATCGCTTGCGCTCTTGCCTTCAATTCGAAGTGGAAGATTGGCAGCTGGTGATTTATCTTCTAAATTCAATTGCGCAGATATCGAAACTGAGTTTCCATAAAGCGCCGCCGTCTTGTCCACCGTCAAGGCGCTAACAACCTTCACTGGTGAGATACCAAGTGCGGTCTGGCGAATTGCCTCCATAGCAAGCGGCTCTTCCATGCCCAAAGTCCAAGCAGTAACGCCACCTAATTTATATTTAGCAACCAATTCGCTTCTTAACTTATAGCTCTGTGCGTTCTGATACCAAGCGGTGCGGGTTGCAGTACAAATTGTGGAGCGCCCGTCTGCAGTAGTTCCTTCATAAGACTTTGTATAAGTAAATGTTGCTTCGCCAAATTTTGCATCAAATACCGGCGTTACTTGGTAACTTGCGGCAAGTGCTGCTGCATCACGCATCACAAAAGTTGCAGCCTTTGCGCCAACTTTTATCGCATTTGCAAAAGGCGCAGGACATACGCCATCAACCTTGGTTACCCAGTCACGGCCGTAGCCTGCAAGACCTAGATAAACCTTGGACGCCGGCATGATCGATGCTGCATAGGCAACAGTCTTCTCTGTCCAAGCAAGTGGCCCGATTGGACCAACTTTAGAAACTGAATAGTCATAAGTCATGATTCTTAAACGATCAATAAATGGAGCAATCTGCGGCCAGGCGTAAACGGTGTAACCCTTCTGTTTTTCGGCAGGATTAAAGTTGTAAGGCGTTGAAACCGAAAGCAATTTGTTATTTGCGCGCAATAACCCTGATAACTCCTTGACCAAAGCAACCCAAGATGGCGCAGTCTTTGCCCAAGTAGCGTTTCCATCAACAAATGCAAAACCTTCAAAATCTAGATCAATACCATCGAAGTTATTAGCCATTACATAGTCATTTAACGTTTTGGCAATTTGGGTTCTGCTAGTTGGATTGGCAAGCAAATTGGATAAAACTAATTTATCTGTTCCATCGGTAATCGTTGGAATAATCTGAAAACCGGCGGCACGCATTGCAGCAAGCGGAGTTGCAATTGGAATACTTGGATTTCCGCTTATATACAAATCGCTGACATAGGCTGCTTTAGTTTTTCCGTTGTATTTCAAGGTGTACCAAAATGGCATTACCTCTTTAATTAAATCTGCATTATTTAGCGCAGCCGGTAGAGATGTCTTCATCGAGTAATAAGGAATCCACCCCGTTAATATCTTGCGAGGCTGATTAGCGCTATGTGCTTGCGGTGAAAATACAACGCTTAAAGCGAATACAACGGCTAGTAATTTACTTGTCAGGTGATTTGCGCGGGAGGCCGTCATAGATTTCTTTGCAGACTGGACAGACTGGATATTTCTCAGGATCGCGCGATGGAATCCATTTCTTGCCGCAGAGCGCTCGTACCGCTTTACCGGTAACCGCTGATTCGACGATCTTCTCCTTCTTTACATAGTGTGAAAATCGATCGTGGCCCCCATCATCTTCTTGGAGATCGGGACGGGTAAGCAGATCAGTATCTCCCTCTAAATCAGGAGAGTTCTTACGGAAAATACCCATGTCCGAAAGGATAGTGGCAGCAGGTAGAATTTGAAGATGAAGGACTTGCTACGCACCGCCGATTTATCGCGTGCTGATGTTGATTTGCTGCTTAACACTGCAGCCGAATTCGCCAAGAACCCACTTCGTTCTCAGGATTGTCTAACCAACAAAACAGTTGCGATTTATATGACTAAGCCTTCTACTCGTACCCGTCTTTCATCTGAGACCGCAGTTGCCCACCTTGGTGGAACTCCAATATTTATTCGTGGAGATGAACTGCAATTGGGACGTGGTGAAACTATCGCCGATACCGCAAGAATTATTAGTGGATATTGCGATGCTTTGATTATTCGAACATTTGCGCAATCTGATGTCAATGAACTTGGAGCCAACGCTTCAATTCCTGTAATTAACGCGTTAACTGATGACGATCATCCAACTCAGTTACTTGCCGATTGGTTAACGATCCGCGAAACATTTGGAAGCGATATCAAAGACAGAAAATTTGTTTACCTTGGTGATGGAAACAATATGTCCCATGCCTGGTTAACGATGGGCGCAATTATGGGCGCGCATGTTGTTGCTGCAACTCCCGATGGAAAATGGGCGCCAAGTGCTGATGTAGTTGCAAAAGCGAAAAAGATCGCCGAAAAAACTGGCGCAAAGATTGAAGTAACCAACGATCCCGAAGCAGCATCTAAAGGTGCAAGCGTTTTATACACCGATGTTTGGATGTCTATGGGAGATCCCGAGGCAGAGCGTGCAGAGAAAATGAAGGTGCTTGCACCATTTGCCGTAACAGATAATTTGATGGTGTTAACTGAAAAAGATTCCATCTTCATGCACTGCTTGCCGGCGCATCGCGGTGAAGAGGTGGCGGCTTCCGTGATCGATGGCCCGAAGTCGGTCATTTGGCGCGAGGCCAATCACCGCCGCACAACTATTCAAGCCCTTCTTTATCACCTCACCCGTGGAGAACTCGCAGGTAATTAGATCAGCAAGTAAGGTTCGTCCATGCGTGTAGCCGTCCCATTAGAAGTTAAAGCTGGAGAAAAGCGCGTAGCGCTAGTTCCTGACATCATCAGTAAGTTAACTCGCCTCGGATATGAAGTAGTTATCCAATCAGGCGCAGGAGATAACTCGCAGGGTACCGATGCCGCATATGCCGCTGCGGGTGCATCTGTAGTTAAAGGCGATGTCCTTGCCGGAGCAGATGTTGTTCTCTCTGTTCAGCCACTAACGCCAGCACAGATGGCAACGCTAAAGAGTGGTGCGATCACAATTTCATTCCTATCTACTGTTACCGCTGTAGATTCAATTGACGCGGCAATCAAAGCCGGCGTCACAGCATTTTCTCTCGAATTAGTTCCACGTATCTCACGCGCACAATCAATGGATGCGCTTACTTCACAAGCTTTGTGCGCTGGATATCGCGCAGTACTTGTCGGTGCAGAGATGTCACCACGTTTCTTCCCACTTTTGATGACTGCAGCCGGAACCGTTACACCTGCTCAAGTATTAGTACTCGGTGCAGGCGTTGCTGGTCTGCAAGCGATTGCAACTGCTCGTCGCTTAGGCGCAGTTGTCTCTGCATACGATGTTCGTCCATCTTCAGCTGATGAAGTTAAATCAATGGGAGCAACATTTATCCAACTCGAATTGGAATCACTTGAAGGCGCCGGCGGTTATGCGCGCGAGATGACAGAAGAACGCGCTGCAAAGCAACGCGAACTTCTAACTCCTTACATCGCAAAGTCACATGTTGTTATTACAACTGCCGCAGTTCCTGGTCGCACCGCACCTCGTTTGATGACGCAAGCGATGATCGATGCCATGGAACCTGGCACAGTAATTGTTGATCTAGCTGCCGAGACTGGTGGAAACGTTGAAGGTTCAAAGCCTGGCGAAGTAGTTGTTACCAGCGGCGGCGTTCGTATCTGGGGCGGTAAAGATGTACCGAGCCAATTGCCATTCCACGCATCAAGTCTGTACTCACGAAATGTCGTTAACTTGTTAACTTTGATGACGACTGGAACAAAAGATGGTGCACCAGTTGCGTTAAATCTCGACTTTGCAGACGAAATCATAAATGCATCGGCGGTTACTCATGGTGGCCAGCGACGCGACCCAAGTGCAGGAGGAGCCAAGTAATGGATGCAATGGCGATCGTCTCAATCTTCGTACTCGCAGTATTTGTGGGATTTGAAGTTGTTTCAAAGGTTTCCTCAACACTTCACACACCTCTTATGTCAGGTGCTAACGCGATTCACGGCGTTATCTTGGTCGGTGCGATCATCGTCGCCGATCACAGCAAAACAACGCTCGAACTATCTCTCTCTGTAGTCGCGATAATCCTTGCAACTATCAACATGATCGGCGGCTTTGTCGTTACCGATCGCATGCTCGAAATGTTTAAGGGCAATAAAGTTAAAGACAGTAAGAAGGGAGCAGATAAATGAACCGCACTATGTATGACTTAATCGGTCTCGCCGCTGGCGTCTGCTTCATCCTTGCTCTCAAAGGTTTATCTCACCCAAAAACTGCCCGTCGCGGAAATCTAATCGGAGCACTCGGTGCAACGATTGCAACCTTGGTGGTCTTTGCCTATAACGCACCACTTAATAACCTTGGTTGGATCATCGGTGCAATCGCAGTTGGTTCTCTAATTGGTGTGCCGGCAGCGCGCAAAGTTCAGATGACGCAGATGCCACAACTTGTTGCGCTATTTAACGGCGTTGGCGGCGGTGCCGCAGCGCTCGTTGCAATTGTGGAATATCTCGCCCTTGGCGCTGACGCTTCAACTGCAGTAGTTATCTTTACCGTATTCACCGTAGTAGTTGGTTGTGTATCTTTCAGCGGTTCGATAATTACCTTCCTGAAGCTGCAAGAGTTAATGACAACTCGACCAGTTGTTTTCCCTGGTGGAAGATTTGTTATTGCTGCAACGCTGGCTGCTGTATTCGGAGTTTCAGGTTGGGTTGTAGTTGAACTCGGCACTACTCCGCTCTTGGTTTTAGCGGCACTTTCACTGCTATTCGGTGTTCTCTTCGTGCTTCCAGTTGGTGGCGCAGATGTGCCGATCGTTATCTCGCTACTTAACGCCTTTACTGGTCTAACAGTTGCCGCAAGCGGATACGTTCTTGATTCAACACTTCTGATTATCGCTGGAACGCTCGTTGGTGCATCTGGAACAATCTTGACGCGCTTGATGGCAGATGCGATGGGACGTTCGCTCTTTGGAACTCTCTTCGGTGCATTTACTGCAAAGCCACAAGATGTATCTGCTGCAGGCGAAGAACGTCCAGTGCGTTCTGGTTCACCGGATGACGTTGCCATTCTCCTTAACTACGCACGTCGCGTGGTTATCGTTCCTGGTTTCGGTTTAGCGGTTGCACAAGCACAGCACACCGTACGCGAACTCGCTGATTTGATGATCTCTAAGGGCATCGATGTTGCCTACGGAATCCACCCAGTTGCAGGTCGTATGCCAGGACATATGAACGTTCTTCTTGCTGAAGCAAATGTTCCTTACGATCAACTTGCTGAAATGGATGAAGTAAACCCAACCTTCGGTCAGACAGATGTTGCAATAGTTATCGGTGCAAATGACGTCGTAAACCCTGCAGCGCAGACAACACCTGGTTGCCCAATTTACGGCATGCCAATTTTGGAAGTTTCTAACGCTGCAAATGTTATTTTCTTGAAGCGTTCAATGCGTCCGGGCTTTGCGGGAATTGAAAATGAACTTCTCTATGATCCAAAGACAATGTTGCTCTTTGGCGATGCCAAGGCTTCGTTAACTAAAGTTGTTAGCGCGCTCAAGGCGCTCTAAACAAAACTCTTTAATTAAAAGAGTTAGCCAACCATCTCGGGGTCGCGCACTTTAGATGGATCGTGCGTGCACTTGGTGTTTGCAGGCAGGTCATTGCAAGAGTCACAGAGCAGAATCAGTTCGTGGCAGGTCTTGGTGCGGCAATTCCGGAAGATCTTGCTTGGCGCCTGGCAGATCTCGCACTCGCCGATGACCTTGGTTTTGGTTGAGAAATCGATCGCCATACGTGAATCAAATGTATAGAGCGAGCCTTCCCAGAGGCCGTCGTCAGCAAACTTCTCGCCGTATTTAACGATGCCACCATCAATTTGGTAAACCTCTTTAAAGCCACGGTTCTTCATTACAACTGACAAGATTTCACAGCGGATTCCGCCGGTGCAGTAAGTAACGACTGGCTTTTCCTTTAAGTGGTCATACTTTCCACTTTCGATTTCTCGAACAAAGTCACGTGAAGTATCAACATCAGGAACAATCGCGTTCTTAAACTTGCCGATCTTGGCTTCGAATTGATTGCGGCCATCGAAGAAGACAACATCATCGCCGCGTTCTTTAACTAGCTCGTGAACTTGTTCAGGGCGAAGATGCTGACCTCCGCCTACGACGCCCTTTTCATCAACTTTAATTTCATCAGGGTTATCGAATGCAACGAGTTCTTTCTTAACTGCAACGTAGAGTTTTGGGAATTCATTGCCGGTACCCTGCGACCACTTAAATCCGATCTTCTTAAAGCCCGGATACTTCTTGGTGTACTTCACATATTTACGAAGGTCATCAATATCGCCACCGACTGTGCCGTTGATGCCAGTTGGAGAAATCAAAATGCGGCCCTTTAGGTTCAACGCTTCACAGAGATTTTTCTGCCAGAGTTGAATCGCGACAGGGTCAGCTATAGGTGTGAAGCCATAGTACAAAAGGACTTTCTGCGGATTCATGGCGTTATTCTAACGCGGAAAATTAGCTCTCTTGAAGGTCAGTCGGAGCGTTATGAACGTCCAGAACATCGCCGCTGAGTTTGTCGGTGCGGTTCACAGGGCGCTTGGCATCTTCCTTATAAATCGCAGGGATTACGCCAAGTAAACCCTTCTGGAAATCTTCAAATGCTTGCAGAACTTCGCGCTTGGTATTCATTACAAATGGGCCCATCCAAGCAACAGGTTCCTTGATTGGTTGGCCACCGAGAATAAATAGTTCAAGGTTTGGTGAACGAGTTTCCTGGTTATTTGCAGCGCGTACAACGATTGAGTCGCCATCACCAAAGACAGTGAGCTGACCCATCTGAACAGGACGGCTTTCATCGCCGACAAAACCATGGCCAGCGATTGTGTAAACAAGTGCGTTGTAATCCTTACGCCATGGCAAGCGAAGTTCTGCACCTGGTGCAACAGTTGCGTGAATTAAAGTAATTGGTGTCTGTGTTGTTCCAGGACCAACATGTCCATCGAGTTCACCTGCGATAACGCGAATAAGTGATCCACCATCTGCGCTAGATAAAAGTGCGACATCGTTTGCACGCACATCTTGGTAGGCAGGTGGTAACCATTTCTTTTCTGCCGGAAGATTTACCCAGAGTTGGAAGCCGTGGAATAAACCACCGCTCATTACCAAATGCTCTGGTGGAGTTTCAATATGAAGAATTCCGCCGCCGGCAGTCATCCATTGTGTGTCACCGTTTGAAATTGTTCCGCCGCCGCCGTTGCTATCTTTATGATCAAAGATTCCATCAATAATGTATGTAACTGTTTCGAATCCGCGGTGTGGGTGCCATGGAGTTCCCTTTGGTTCACCTGGTGCGTATTCAACTTCGCCCATTTGATCTAAATGGATAAATGGATCAAGTTCTGCCAAGTCAACGCCTGCAAATGCGCGACGAACCGGAAAGCCTTCACCTTCAAAACCTTGTGGCGCGGTCGTGATGCTCTTTACGCGACGGGCGCGCGAATTCGGCGCATCTGTGACGCGAGGAAGAACGGTGATATCGCTTACGGTAACTGCTGGCATTTTTGCTCCTTGTTCGTGCGCTCAACTTTAGTTGAACTTTCAACTACCTGCAACTTAAAGTTATCTACACAATTGTGTGGATAAGGCGCTTAGTGGGCCTAAATTTGTCAGCCCAACCTACGATTATCTGCCCATGTCCACCGCCGCCGAGATAGTTTCGCTTCACAATAACTTTGGCGAGCACGTAGGAAACGGCTATTGCGAACGTGTCGCAGAGCTACTTAACGCCATGCCAGGAATCGCAACACTTACTCACCTAGTGGAAATCGATCCAAACAAATTGTCACCGGCTTCACGCATTGATTACTTAACAGCGTTAGAACGCCAAACCGCTTGGCTTCAGGCGCTGATGCAACGGGCAATCATCGCTGTCGCTGGAAATGAACCGAGCGTTGCAAATGGGCAAGAGCCGTTTTTTGGAGTTGATGAAGCCGAGCGTGAAGATGTTTCAACCGCACTCCGCCTATCCGCCGGAACTGCGCAATCTCGAATCGATGTTGCACGGACTTTGGTAAATCACTTACCTAACACTTGCTCGGCTTTAGCAACTGGCGATATCTCATTAGCGCATGCAAATGTAATTGCCAAAGAGACTGCCGCTGCAATTCGTGATGGGTTAACCGAATACCAAATCTTTGAGGTGGAACAGCGCGCAATCGCCCATGCAGAATTTCACACTCCAGCCCAAGTTGCCAGCCAAGTACGCACTTCATTGGCGCGGATCGCTCCAGAAACTTTTGAAGATACGGTCGCACGGGCACGTGATACTCGTCGAGTTTCTTGTTATAACAATAGCGATGGGATGTCTACAGTCGTAGCAATCCTGCCTGCCGCGGATGCGCAAGTTGTAATGAACGCGATCGAGAGCTTTATCCGTTTGGCCAGCGCCGATATTGAAAACAAAGATGGTTCTGTTAGCGCTAAAGATGCAAGAAACACAGATATGAAGCGCGCGGATGCACTAACAGCAATCGCTGCAGCCTCACTTTCTGCTTCTCCTGTTACACCTCATCGCCGTCCGATATCAATAAACGTCACAATCGATCTTCCAACGCTGCTCGGTCTTGCAGAAAACCCCGGTCAGTTGGCGGGTTATGGAGCAATTCCCGCTTCAGTTGCTCGTCAATTAGCTTCAGATGGAAAATGGAAACGATTTATAACCGATCCACAAACGGGAAATCTCTTGGATTACGGTCGGGAAAGTTATGAACCTCCGCAAGCGTTGAAAGATTTCTTAATTGCTCGAGATAGAACCTGCCGATTCCCGGGATGTCGAAGATCGGCAGCGCTCTCAGATTTAGATCATGCCCAAAGTTGGGACGATGGCGGCTCTACTTCGGCAGAGAATTTAGGGGCTCTGTGTAGGCGCCACCATCGATTAAAAACTCACGACGGTTGGAGCATAACTAGCAACCCTGATGGATCCTGCACATGGGTATCCCCGCTTGGAAAGAAATTCTTTACACCAGCACGTTCTATTCATGACGCCGTTTGATTCAAAGACCACATTGCGAATACCTCTGCGCGGCTCCTTCTTTATGAGCGATACTTACTTCCATGATCTGGTGGCCAAGTGAGATTCCTACTCTCCAATATGGTCGCGTAACCCTGCGTCCACCATCGGATTCTGATGTTCAGCAAATTTTTGATGCCTGCCAAGATCCGCTAATTTCTAGATTCACCACCGTCCCAGCCAATTACACGATGGCTCACGGGTTGGATTTCGTGCAAAGAGTTCCGACTTCACTCGAACTACGACGTGAAATTCCCTTTGTCATCGAGTTTGGCGCAGGGGAGGACAAAGAATTTGCTGGTGTGATCTCTTTCCACACAATCAGCCTGGATAACCACCGGGCCGAAATTGGCTACTGGATGCACGCTCCAATGCGCGGAAAAGGTATCGGCACAATCGCTGCCAAGATGATTACCAACTATGGATTTCTAACTATGGGCTTTCGCAGGATTGAAGCAGCAGTCGATGTAGATAACTCTGCTTCGCAAAAGCTATTAACCAGCGCTGGCTACAACAAAGAAGGAATTCTCCGTCAGCGCGTTACACGCTCTGAAGGAAATCAGATCGATATGGTTGAACTCGCAGTTCTTGCTAGCGAATGGGAGGAGTTAAAGTAAAATGGAATCTTTAGCACTTGTAGTTGCCGCACTAGTTGCTCTGGTTCTCTTTACTGGCCCAATTGCGTTGCTATTGACGAGCAAACTCTTCTGGGAATTCACCAAGAGAAATAAGGCAATCTGGTGGATTCGCAGATTAGCCGTAGGTGCGATTGCGCTAATCGGTATGCCAGTTCAGATGGTTTTTATCTTTAATCAGATTCCCGCAGGAGTTAAGGCGTTATCTTTTGTTGGATTTGGACTAAACACTGTTGCGCTCAAGCGCGAATTTGTAAGAAACATTCCTTGGCGTTTGCTCTTTAAGATGCAATCTGGCGATGCCAATGGTCCGGCAGGGCAGCGTTAAAAAAGACAAGTGGAGGTGCCGGGAATCGAACCCGGGTCCTTCGGAATTAAAACAGGGCTTCTACGGGCGTAGTGTGGCTATCGTTTTCTCAGTTCCGAATCTCTTGCACACAAGTATTCGACAAACTCATTTGCGAAACTGTTCTCCGGTCGCGTTCGCAACGCCACAACCGTGAAGAGCCCTCTATCGGCGCTAGATTCCAGATCGAAGGCGAGTCTGGGCTAACGGATCACAGAGCTTGCTTAGGCAGCAAGAGTGAGATCATCGGCAGTTGTACTGACGATTATTTTTTGCACAGGTTATTGGTTAACGAGATCATCCTGGCTTCCTCGGCCCGCTTCCCCTGCCTCAACAACCAAAGTCGAGACCGTTCACCCCCATGGGTGTGGAAAGCTATTTCCACTATTTAGTTGTGTTCTTATTGTACGGAACGCCAACGACAAGTGAGAAATTCCCCATTAATCAATAGAAATCAAGCGTGGGAAGCGTGCAGAAACTAAGCCTGAAATTCTCTCTTTAAAATCGCATATAGCCACATATCGCACCATTCGCCTTTAAAGAACTCTCCGTCCAGATAAGTTGCTTCGCGACGCATTCCCAACTTTTCAGCAAGCGCAGCTGATTCGGGAACTCGAGTATCGATATCTGCAATGACGCGATGTAAATCAAAGTTTTTAAATGCATAGCCAAGAAGCGCCTTAGTTGCTTCAAAGGCATAACCTTGGCGTTGGAAATCTTGATGAGTTACCCAACCAATATTTGATGCTTTATTTATCTTTGATACAAGTCCCATGTTTGATTGGCCAATAACTTGGCCCGTGCTCTTCAGCTCCCAGACGAGAACGATGAAATCATTATCTTCTTTAAGGTCAAACTTTCCTGTGACAATAGTTTCTTCTGCAGCTTTTTTCACTTGTTCGATCGTTCTAGGTGGCCAAGGGATATAACGAACAATTTCAGGATTAGATTGATATTGAAGTAGATCATCAACGTCTTCTATCTGCATCGGCCGCAGGGTTAGCCGATCGGTTTCAATTTTAAACATATTTCTAACTACCTCAATCCAATCCTTAGCGGAGCTTTACCCAAATAGTTGCTACGAATCTTTTCCTGATCGACGACGAGAAATCTCGCGTTCTACCTCGCGGTTTGCTTGACGCTCCATAAGTGAGTCGCGCTTATCGTGCGCTTTCTTTCCGCGGGCAACTGCTATTTCTATCTTCGCTTTGCCGTTGTTGAAGTAAAGCTGCAAAGGAATGAGAGTTACTCCACCCTCTTTGATCTTGATATGTAACTTCTTAATCTCTTGTAGGTGCACCAGCAGCTTACGTTTGCGGCGCACATCATGATTAGTCCAAGTTCCTTGGGTGTATTCCGGAATATGAACGCCGGCTAACCAGAGTTCGCCATTTTCAACAGTTGCATAACCATCGATAAGGGAAGCGCGCCCTGCACGAAGTGATTTAACTTCAGTACCAGTTAGGACAATGCCACATTCAATGACATCTTCAATTGAATAGTCATGACGCGCTTTCTTATTCTGCGCGATGAGTTTGCGGCCAACTTCTTTCACCACGGCTGCTACCGATTAAACCTTGAGGTAACGGCGGAGCGTAATCAGTGAGGCAATAGTAGAAACTGTAAATCCGGCTAGAAGAAGCCATGCAGATGCGATCCATACTTCGTTCCAACCAAAGAAGTTGGTGAAGGTAAGTAGCGGTGCAACTTTGGAATCAACTACGGTCTTTAGCCCTGCCAACAAGCCGGTCGCAAATCCCCAACCAATAAGGGCTGAGAAGATTCCTTCAAGTAAGAACGGCAATTGGATAGACCAGGAAGATGCGCCAACAAGTTTCATAACACCGGTTTCACGGCGGCGGTTAAATGCTGCAATACGCAAGGTATTTGAGATCAAAAGTCCGGCTGTCAGTACTGAGAAGAGACCAACAAGGAGTGCGCCATTACGTAATACGTTTAGGAGTTTGAAGAACTTCTCCAAAATGGTGCGCTGATCCTGAACAACATCTACGCCAGGACGTCCTGAGAATGCGCTTACAACAACTGCAAACTGGGTTGGATCTTTCAATTTAACGCGGAATGACTCTGGCAATTGATCTGCTGTTACGTTCTGAGCAATTGCAGAATCTTTAAAGCGTTCTTGGAAACGGGTGTATGCCTCTGATTGTGATTCGTAGAAAGTACTCTGAACAACAGGAAGTGCATCAAGATCCGACTTGATCGCAAGGCGTTGCTCAGGAGTTACAACTCCTCCAGCACAGCTTGGTGATTCAGATAAAGATCCGCACAGGTAAACAGATACTTCGATCTTGTCATACCAATAATCTTTCATCGCATTGACTTGGGCGTTTGAAAGAAGGCCGATACCAAGAAGAGATAGTGAAATCGCAGTTGTAACAATGACCGCAAAGGTCATTGTTAGGTTACGGCGCAGCCCAATACGGACTTCGCTTAATAAGAATCCTGCGCGCATGTCTTTACCTTATCCCTTGAATCTAACTAGCCCGTGTATCCGTAAACGCCGCGAACCTGGTCACGAATAACGTGGCCTCCATCTAATTCAATTACGCGCTTGCGCATCTGATCCACGATGCCAGCATCGTGGGTAGCCATTAAAACAGTGGTGCCTTCGCGGTTGATGCGATCGAGCAACTTCATGATTCCAACAGATGTTGCTGGATCAAGGTTTCCGGTTGGTTCATCAGCGATGATGATCGCCGGGCGGCTCACATATGCACGGGCAATGGCCACGCGCTGTTGTTCTCCACCTGAAATCTCAGTCGGCATACGATCTGCCTTATCTTCCAAACCAACGAGTTCAAGAACTTCTGGAACTTCGCGGGCAATCTCTTTCTTGGAATAACCAAGTACATGCAAAGTGAAGGCTACGTTTTCGGAAATTGTTTTATTCTGCAGCAAACGGAAATCTTGGAAGACAGTTCCAACTTGGCGACGCAGATCTGGAATCTTGTGATTTGGAAGTTGGCCTAAATCTTTTCCAGCAACATGGATGACGCCCTGAGATGGACGTTCTTCGCGCAAGATCAAACGAAGGAAAGTTGACTTACCAGAACCTGAAAGACCAACAAGGAAGACAAACTCTCCCTTAACAATTTCTAGGCTCACTGTATCCAGCGCAGGCTTATCGTTACCGGCGTAAAGCTTCGTCACATTCTCAAAACGAATCACACGAACTCCTTCGTTTCCTTTGGGCGCCATGGATATGGGGGAATATGGCTGCCGTACTGAGCCCTAGTTTAGGTATAGATCTGCGAAAAGCGGCTGATATCGGTGCAAATTGCGCGGATTCTCAGGAAATATCACCATATATATACGCGTAATTTGCGCTCAATGTGAAAAAAATTACTTGAGATAAATATTTATGAAGCGCTAGAACGGCGCCAGCGAATTCCCGCTTCGATGAAATCATCGATTTCACCATTTAATACCGCAGATGTATTTCCAGTTTCGTGGTTATTACGAAGATCTTTAACCATTTGATACGGCGCCAATACATAAGAGCGCATCTGGTTACCCCAAGAGCCTGAATTATCGCCCTTCAAAGCATTGATCTTGGCTTGTTCTTCTTGGCGACGACGTTCCAATAACTTAGATTGCAAGACAGCCATTGCCGTTGCCTTGTTCTGAATCTGTGAGCGCTCGTTCTGACAGGAGACAACAATTCCAGTTGGAATATGAGTTAAACGAACTGCAGAGTCTGTTGTATTAACGCCTTGTCCGCCAGGGCCAGATGAGCGATAAACATCCACGCGGATCTCTTTCTCATCAATTTCAATGTGATCACTCTGTTCTACAACTGGCACAACTTCAACGCCAGCAAATGATGTGTGGCGGCGAGATTGTGAATCAAATGGAGAAATGCGTACTAAGCGGTGAGTGCCTTGCTCTACAGACAATGTGCCGTAGGCGTAAGGAGCACCAACGCGGAAGGTAGTTGATTTAATTCCCGCTTCTTCGGCGTATGAAGTTTCCAGTACATCAACTTTAAATTCGTGGCGTTCGCAGTAACGCAAGTACATGCGCATCAACATCTCTGCCCAATCAGCAGCTTCAACACCGCCGGCTTCAGAGCGAATAGTTATCAAAGCATCGCGATCGTCGTATTCACCGTTAAGTAGAGTTGTAACTTCTAACTCGCTAATTGCCTTGACTGCAGAATCCAATTCGAGTTCCGCATCTGCTAATCCAGAGCCATCTGGTTCAGAGCCTGCAAGTTCAAACAAGATCGGCAGATCTTCAACTCTGCGACGAAGTGTTTTTAATCGTGCAATAGTGCTCTGAACCCGAGATAACTTACTTGTTACCTTCTGCGCCGCTTCTGGGTCATCCCAAAGATTTGGAACACCGGCAGCTGCTTCAAGTTCAACAGCCTCCGCCTCTAACTTAGGAAGATCCAAGACCTTTTCGATAGAGAGAAGCGTTGCACCAATTGCAGCAATCTCTAGATCGTATTCGCGGGCCATGGGGTAAGGATAGCGAGTGTTAGAAAATCCTTATACCGAAGGGCGAAAAGCCTTTCGCTCTTGTGTTAGTGGCTGAGACTCTTGATGATATTTCAACAGAGTCAATGTTAAAGAATGGAAGAACTAAAGGAAGTTGTGCGGTTGCTTGGGTAACAAGTTGAATTCCAAAACCATCACACTCAATTCGACTTATCTTCAAATTAGTAATCTCAACTCGGCGCAAACTATTCGGTCCGCTACTCCAATCGGCCAGCGCCCCTTCTGCATCCCCTAACGCTTTTGAGCAATCAATTGGCACACCTGGATCTGACGGCCCAATCCCAAACAAATTGCGCGCCTGTGTAGTCGCGTCAAACTCACCTCTGTAATAGGAAGCTTTATCGAGATTACGGACCCCACGTTGTGCTGCTGCTTCACTTGCTTGGGTTAAGGAACGCTTTGCAATTGCGACAGCTGCAACATCCGTTACTACGAAGATCGATGAAAGTGAAACTATAAATAAAGCCATCACCACTAGTGAAATGGATCCCGATTCACTTCGAAGAAGTTTTATGGGACTGCGCCTTAACTCCATGGGGATATGTATTCCTGTGCTGAAGCGGTGACCGCACGGAATTCTTTAGACCCACCAAAGTGAACAGTGACAACAATTTTTCCATTTGGCGAATAACAAGGCGAACTGCTGCATTCGAGATTTATTGCCATTCGTTCAAATTCATCTTCCTTTAAGCCAAGTTCTCGTCCAGCTCTGAAAATTACTGCGTTCATAGCCGCGGCTGCACTCGATTGATTTGAACTAGTCACAAAGGCCCGTGCGCCTTCACGCGCTAAGGTCCGAGCAATTTCTTCCTGGCCACTTACTGACGCGAATTGATGCAGAAAGAAGATAATCGGCACAAACAGCGGAAGGGCAAGCGCAACAAATTCAACTGTAGCGCTACCTCGTTCGGATCTGATAATAATTTTCACGGGACAACCTCCATGACAGAGATACCCGTGACCTCGCTTTTTAAAGAACTACCTAAGAAATTAGCCAAGCCTGGGACAATAATCGGAAGATCTCTTTGCTTTCTAACAACGAGTAGACGCAATTTTTGAAAGCGATCAGGTGTATCTATCTCAATTACCGAGTCACTGCTCTGCAAATCATTAGATATCGACCTTGTTGATGCCTCGCTCTGAACCTTAGCAAGTTCAAAATTTCTAATGAAGACCGTTGAAGTTAACTGCGCACCGCAGAGAAAGAGAAAGAGTAGGGGAATTAAGACCATTGCACTTTCGGCGCTTCCCCTTTCCGAAGCAATAAATCGCTTCAGTGAGCGCATCAACGAATGCCGTTCATAGCATCAAGTGAGTTCTTAAGTATGCTGGTAAGGCGAGGTGCAGCAATTGTCCAAATCGCTGTGACTAAACCGGTCGTCATCAAAACAACTAGAACCCAACCAGGAACATCACCTCTCTCAGATGCAAGCGCCGATTTGTACCGGCCTTGAATCTGTTGCAACTGCTTATTATGCGAAAGAAGTTTGTGCAGAGATAGATACCTATCAATTATCACCTTGTTTAATCCACCAGTACTTGCTTGAACTAACTCTGCAGATTCTGCTGGCTCTAGGGGCTTAGATTTAACTTTTACCATCTCTTTTTCCATTCTCTCTCACCCATCCATAAGGTATGAATCGGGTTGGTTTTAATTGTTTTCAATATTTCTAAAGTTTTATCTTTATTACGCACTGCTGAAAAGATTTAAGTTGGCTAGCGAAGGCCAAAGTGCAAAGAGGATAGAGATTGGAAGAATAAGAAATACCACCGGAACCATCATCGATATCTCAGCTTTAGCGGCTGCACCCAAAACTCGGTTCCTTTGGAGTTCGCGAGCCTCTTGCGCATGGCGTTGAAGCACATCGATTAGCGGCGCACCACGCAGAGTTGCGATTATTAGTGAGTCAACAAAACGCCTGATTGCAATGGAATCTAAATCTCTTCCCATCGCATCTAGAGCAACATGGAATGGTTTTCCAGATTTAACGAGGGCTACTACTTTTTTGAATTCAATGGCCATTGAACCAGTGGCCGTTTTTCCTATCCGCTCCATCGCTGCCAAAGGCGTTTCGCCTGCTGACATGGCTAACGAATACATCTCTATGACTGCAGGAAACTCAGATTCAACTCGCAACTTATGAAGGTTTACTTTTTTGCTCAAACTGCGATCTACATAGATATATGTGGATATCGCTGCTAGAGAACCGAGGAGGAATATAGAAGAAAGTGACTTACCCGCAAAGATCAAAAGTAAAGTAATAGTTGCACCAACAAGAAGTGAGTTTGCAAGTTGCTTACTTCTAAATTCAAAGAAACTTTCTGGAGAGTCTTTTCCAATTTCACGGAGGCGATTTTGAATCGACCCTCGGTCCTTAGAATTTGCTATGTGGCTATTCAACGCACTTCTAGGACTGGAACTTAGGATCAGGGTTAGCGAACCCAAGGCGGCAAAGAGAACTGGAATTCCGACGGAATACTTCATGCTTTACCAAAAACACGCGGTAGCTCGGGGAGGCGACCCAAACGGTTCATCCATACATATGCGATCGCTGTCATGGACAAACCGATTAGAAGAATTAGCACGCCAGTAGGTGTAGAGAATGCGCGAGATGTTGCTGGCTGAGTCGATAGTAAGAGCAGAAGAAGCCAAGGAGCGGCGGCAGAAAGATGAGCGGAGTTCTTAATCCAGCCGTGTTTAACTTCAATCTCACGTCGTAGCGCTAAATCTTGACGCAGGAACGTTCCCACGGTGCGCAAAATGTTAAGCAGTTCGGATCCGCCTAAGGTCTTAGAAATTGCAATTGCTTCAAAGATTTGATCGCTGCTGTGTTGGGCGCATCGCTGCTTCAACTCCGAAATTGCTATTTTGAAATCACCGTGCGTGCGCATCTTGAGCTCAAATTCTGCAAAGTATGGTCGGAGAATTAACGGACCTCTCGTCGTTAAACCAATTAGAGATTCAGTTATCGAAAGACCTGACTGGATTCCACTTACCAGGTGATCAATCACTTCCGGCCAGGCAGCGCTTATAGCGGCAGCATCTTTATCAGATTTCTTCTTTGAAATTAACAAGGTAATTGTGGAGAGTAAAAAGCCGAAGATTAGAGCGATAACAAAGGATGCAGAGAGTAGATAGACAATAAAGAATGAAGCTACGAAAGAACTTGCTACTTTAAGATAATGATTTTTGCGAACATTTAGCGAGAGATTTCTTGGCGTACTCATCTGTGTTCTACTCATCTTTGCTCCACCAATCGGAAAGTGGAATTCCAGCAGCCGAGAATTTCTCTTCGTTACCGATTGATCCAACGCCGCGGATGTATTGACTGCCATCCCATTTCCAAAGAGTTTCGATTTCAGCGCGATCATTTTCAAAGCGACCCGTGACTGCAGCGATCTCTTGGATTCTACGAGTACCGTCGCTGGCAAGTCCGACTTGTACGACTAGATCTATAGCAGATGCCACTGTTGGCGCAATAAATTTGTGCGAGATATTTTCGCCTGCTAATAAAGGCAGAGTTTGTAATTTAATAATTGCATCTCTAGCAGAATTTGCATGCAAGGTTCCCATTCCGGCGAGCCCGGAGTTAAGAGCGATCAAAAGATCGAGCGCTTCGGCCTCGCGAACCTCTCCAATAACTATGCGCGAAGGTCGCATACGCAGCGCTTCCTTAATTAGTTTTCTGAGTGGAATTGAACCTTCTCCTTGGAGATTTTCACTACGAGTCTGCATTGCAACCAAGTCAGGTAATACTGGCTTTAGTTCGAAAACTTCCTCAATCGTGATAACTCGCTGTCCCAAAGGAGTTGCTGATAGAAGGGCATTGAGCATTGTTGTTTTTCCGGATTGGGTTCCACCGCTAACCAAAATATTTAGCCCCGCACGAACTGAATTGGTTAGCACCACGGCCATGGCAGAATTTAAAGCCCCACGTTCTGCTAAATCTTGTAGAGTTAAGTGGCGCATTAAATGCTTTCTAATATTTACCGTCCAGTGTTCAGCGGTGATTTCGGGGATCACCACGTGCAGGCGACTCCCATCCGGAAGTCGTGCATCGACGAATGGGTGTGATAGATCAAGACGTCTTCCGCTCCAGATAAGTAGGCGATCTACTAGTTGAGAGACTTCTTCAGGCGAGAGAATTAAATTTGTTAACTCGCTCTTTCCTGCTCGGGCGATGAATATTCTCTGCGGTGAATTTATCCAGATTTCTTCAATGGTTTTATCAGAAATGAACTCTGCAATAGGCCCAAAGGCGATATCCATTTCCATGGCGCGAAGATAGAACTATCCAAATTACTAAATAAGAGCAGGCAGAAACCTGTGGATGAATTAGAAAGATGTGGTTTTCAACTCTTGCCCATCGAGGCGATTTAAGAAATCTAGGGCGCTCTCGCCTACTTCGTGTGAGATCCATGCGTAATGTAGGGAGATCCCAGGAACTCCTTCCAAGGTCCACTGTGAAGATATTCGAGCGCAGATTTGTTCGGCTACATCGTTATCCCCAGTAATTAAAATGACAAAATTATTTATGCCCATACGCGCTATGTGATCTTCTAAGCGGAGCGCTCTCCCGGCAATTTCGGAGAAGGCAACTAGCGGATAGTCATAAATCGGTTGCTCTGAAATCAATCTGAACGTAACCGCAGTAATTGTGCTTTCACTCCGCTCGGAGAGTGAGATCTCTCTTTTTAAACTCTCATAGAAGAAAGGTGGCGCAGCTACGCGCGTTAATGAATCTCTTAATCCGTCGTGCGAAAAACTCATCCTGCTACCCTTCCGACTTATGAACACCGATCCTGCCAAGCAAGCGCGTAAGCGCTCCATCGCGTCAGCCCTTCTCTATATAGAAGGTGCAGTCGTGTTATCCCTAGGCATCTGGGTCGGAGTCATGGGAATTACCCATGAAGATCGCGAGATTCCGCCGCTTGCAGGGGTGCTGCTCTTCTCATTGGCAGGTGGCCTTGGGCTCTTGGCATGTGGGCGTGCATTTGCGCAGAGAAAGAATTGGGGCCGCGGGCCAGCAGTCTTTGCAAACTTAATTGTGTTGGGCGTTGTTAAATATCAATTCGAAGGCGGCTTCTTAATCGGCGCAATTCCATTGTTATTGCTTGCAATTCCAGTGCTCTATTTAGCAGTAACGATAATTCCCGAAGAGCGCAAATAAATTAAAAATAGGTTAGTTTAAAAGGGAACGATCTTGCGATCTTCCCAAAGTAATCCGGTTACTTGATCGGTTCCGCGTTCTGAAATATCTGCAGTTGCCAACCAGATTGCGGTCTCGGCACCTTCTTCAGCGCTACGTGGTGCATCCGGCCCGCCCATATCTGTGCGTGAATGATTAGGGCAGATTGCATCAACATAAAATCCGCGAGCGCCAAGTCCAGTTTCATGTGCCAAGTTTCTAACAAGTGCATTAACGCCAGCTTTGCTAATTCGATATGGTGCAAGTCCCCCGGCATTTCCAGGGCCCGACATTCTTCCTAAACATGCAGAGTAGATAACTAGCCTTCCATTGCGTGCATCGGCCATTGCAGGTGCAATCACATTTACTAATGTGAAAACAGAATCTAAGTTGATGGCCATTACGCGATTCCATTCGCCATCTGTTGTTCGCAGAGTCTTTGACATTTTCTCGCTCATTACGCCATGTGCTAACACCATTACCTGTGGAGTTGGTAGTAAAGCGGTGATTTCTTCAGCGACTTTGCGAGTAGCTTCTTGGTTCTCTAAATCTGCGGCATGTGTTGTGATACTTAAACCAGATTGTGTTGCTGAATACTCAGCGATCAGTTCTTCTCTCGCTGAATTTAAACGTGCCGGATCTTTCGCGATCAGTGCTAAGTCATAGCCACGAGCTGCCAGCCCCCGCGCAGTTTCATAGCCGAGCCCGCGGCTGCCGCCACTAACAATGGCCAGTGGTCGCAATGACGTCTGGATTGGAGAGGCTGGATTCGCTGAGTTCATGCGCCAACTCTGCCAATCCTCTGGCCCCTTGTCGCGCTGAGTTTGGGGGCGCGATTGTGGTCAATATCGCGCTCGAGGTCGGCGCTACGGGATTTATTCATGCTCGGCTCAGCCGATAGTCTTAGCCACGTATTAAGCGTTAATTACCACTGTAATGCTCAAGGTTAATCGCGAAGAAGGAGTTGCCAGTGTCGGCAGATTTCGGAGCCAATGATTGGCTCGTCGAAGAGATGTACGAGCGTTACCAAGCCGATCCCACTTCTGTCGAACCTTCATGGATTGAATTCTTTAAGACATATAACCCAGGTGCAGCTGCAACAACAAGCGCGCCTAAAGTTGGTACTCCACCAACTCCTCCAATTCCAAAAGCCACACAACAAGTTTTAACACCAGCGCCATCAACATTATCTGCACCGGTTACATCCACTCCGGTTTCTGTACCAGCTCCTGTTGCTGCAGCTCCACTCGTTTCAACACCAGCTCCTGTTGTTTCAACACCAGCTCCAGCACAGGCACCTGTAAAGCCAGTACCAGTTTTGATTACACCGAGTGCGGCAACTATGGAACCACTTCGCGGAGTTGCCGGTCGCGTTGTTGCATCAATGGAAGCATCGCTAACAGTTCCAACTGCAACAAGTGTTCGCGCAATTCCTGCAAAGTTGATGATTGATAACCGCACCGTTATTACAAATCATTTAAAGCGCACACGTGGCGGAAAAGTTTCATTTACTCACATCATCGCTTACGCAATGATCAAGGCGCTCCGTGCGATGCCAGAGATGAACGCTTTCTATGGCGAGGTAGATGGCAAGCCCGCACTTGGAAAGCCAGAACATATCAACCTTGGTATTGCGATCGACTTGGCAAAGCCCGATGGATCTCGCCAATTACTTGTTCCATCTATTAAGGGTTGTGAAGAGTTAGATTTCGGTCAGTTCTGGGTTGCCTACGAAGAGATCGTTAAGAAGGCCCGCGCCGGTGCACTTACCGTTGAAGATTACGCAGGAACAACTGTCTCGCTAACAAACCCAGGCACAATCGGCACCGTTCACTCAGTGCCACGTTTGGTGCAAGGACAAGGCTTAATCGTTGGCGTTGGCGCAATGGATTACCCAGCCGAATTCCAAGGTGCAAGCGAAGAGACCTTGGCCCGCATGGCAATCAGCAAGGTAATAACTCTTACAAGTACATACGATCACCGCGTTATTCAAGGCGCACAATCAGGTGATTTCCTTCGCCGCATTCATGAAATCTTGCTCGGTGCCGAAAACTTCTACGATGAAATCTTTGCAGCACTTCGTATTCCATACGAGCCAATTCGTTGGGCATCTGACTTTGAATTCTCTAAAGATGAAGAGATCAACAAAACTGCGCGCGTTCAGCAGTTAATTCAGGCTTACCGCACCTACGGCCACTTGATGGCAGATACCGATCCGCTGAAATATGTACAGCGCTCACACCCAGATCTTGATGTCGTAACTCACGGACTTACTTTGTGGGATCTCGATCGCGAATTTGCAACTGGTGGCTTTGGTGGCGAGAAGTTTATGAAGCTACGCAAGATCCTCGGAATTCTGCGCGATTCATATTGCCGCTCTGTTGCAGTTGAATATATGTATATTTCAAATCCAGAAGAGCGTAAGTGGATTCAGCAACACGTTGAAATCGGCTTTACCAAGCCAGATCGCGAAGAACAGATCCGCATCCTGCGCAAACTAAATAGCGCAGAAGCATTTGAAACTTTCTTGCAGACCAAGTTCGTTGGACAGAAGCGCTTCTCACTCGAAGGTGGCGAATCGGTAATTCCTATCCTTGATGCAGTTATCTCATCAGCTGCTGAAAATAATTTAGATGAAGTCTGTATCGGCATGCCACACCGTGGTCGCCTAAATGTTCTGGCAAATATCGCCGGCAAGTCTTACGGACAAATTTTCCAAGAGTTCCAAGGACATTACAAAGAGAATGAAGTTCACGGTTCAGGCGATGTTAAGTACCACCTAGGTACTGAAGGCGTCTTCACCGCAGAATCTGGCGCGCAGACCAAGATCTATCTCGCTGCCAACCCTTCACACCTGGAAGCGGTAAACCCAGTACTAGAAGGCATTGTTCGCGCCAAGCAAGATAAGTTAAATGTAAAAGATCTCTACTCAGTTCTTCCTATCTTGCTCCATGGAGATGCTTCATTTGCAGGCCAAGGCATTAACTTTGAAACTCTGCAACTATCTCAACTAAAGGGCTACCGCACCGGCGGAACTGTTCATATCGTTGTAAATAACCAAGTTGGATTTACAACTTCACCTCATGCATCGCGTACATCTCGTTACTCAACTGATGTTGCAAAGGCGATTGAAGCGCCGGTCTTCCATGTAAATGGCGATGACCCAGAAGCATGTGTTCGCGTGGCTCGTTTAGCCTTTGAATACCGCCAAGCATTTAATAAAGATGTTGTCATCGACATGGTTTGCTACCGTCGTCGTGGCCACAATGAAGGCGATGAGCCAAGCTTCACACAACCAGTGATGTACAAGTTAATTGATGCCAAGCGCTCAACTCGTACCTTGTATACCGAATCGCTGATTGGCCGCGGAGATATCACTCCGGAAGAAGCCGAGCAGTTAGCGCGCGACTACCAGACACAACTTGAAGAAGTTTACGCATCTGTTGCAAATTACGAAGAAGAGCACGATCCAAACTTCCAGCCACCAATTGTTCCTAATGCAGAAGATGTCCCAACATTTATCTCAGAACAATTGATTCGCGAGATTGCAGCAACGCAACTGGCGATCCCAGAAGGTTTCCATATCCATCCCAAGATGCTTCCACAATTGCAAAAGCGTGCGGAATCAATCAACGATGGCACCATCGACTGGTCAACTGGTGAAATGCTCGCCTTCGGTTCACTTCTCAAAGAAGGTCGCCCTGTTCGTTTAGCAGGACAAGATTCTCGTCGCGGCACATTTAGCAATCGCCATGCAGTCGTTGTCGATAAAGAGAATGGTTCTGATTGGTTCCCGCTTCGTTCACTGATTGCCGATGAAAGTCAGTTCTTTGTAGTCGATTCGCTCTTATCTGAATATGCAGCAATGGGCTTTGAATACGGCTATTCGGTAGCTCGCCCAGAAGCACTAGTTCTATGGGAAGGCCAGTTCGGTGACTTCGCCAACGGTGCCCAAACAGTTATCGACGAATTCATCTCATCGGCACTTCAAAAGTGGGGCGAGCGTTCATCAGTTGTCTTGCTTCTGCCACATGGTTATGAAGGACAAGGCCCAGATCACTCATCTGCGCGCATTGAACGCTTCTTATCACTTGCTGCAGAAAAGAATATGACGATCGCGCAGCCATCAACTCCGGCCTCTTACTTCCACTTGTTGCGCTTCCACGCTGCAAATCCAAAGCGCCGTCCGATGGTTGTCTTCACACCGAAGTCGATGCTCCGTCTGCGCGCAGCTGCATCATCGATGAGTGATTTCACTTCTGGAACATTCTTACCAGTAATCGGTGATGCCACAATTAATAACGCATCACGTTTGATCTACTGCTCAGGAAAGATTTATCACGACCTAGTTGCAGAGCGAACTAAGTTGAACGACACCAGCACTGCAATCGTTCGCGTAGAGCGTCTCTACCCACTTCCAGTTGCACAGATGGAAGTTGAAGCGAAGAAGCATCCAAGCGCGAACCTGCTCTGGGTACAAGATGAACCTGCTAACCAGGGACCTTGGCCTCACGTTGCGCTAAGTACTACCGAAGTTATCGGTGGAACTGCTGTTGACGGTCGAATACTTCGCAGAATTTCACGTCGCGCATCAGCTTCTCCTGCAACTGGTAACCACCATTTGCACGAGGAAGAGGCTAAAGCGTTGATGTATGAAGCATTTACGCGTTAATTCTTCTTTATTCGCGTAATCACATTTCCAATAATTTCGGCCTCGCTTAAGAATCCCCATTTGCGAGAATCTGTTCCGGCTTCGTTATCGCTAAGTACGTAGTAACTCTTCTTGCCGTCTTTATCCATAGATATTTCTGCGATCCGCTTTACATAGAAGATGCCGGGCTGGGTTTCGCGCTCAATGACAACCACATCGCCGAGGCGCAGAAATAGGTACTTTTTACCGAAGAAGCCGTAGTGAACAAGTAGCCAATCAAGCGGGTTATAGGTCGGCTGCATCGAAGTGCCTTCCACGATCACACGGCCGAAGATGCCAAAGAAGCCCATGGGCGGTAGTCTCACACATACAGGTTTTGAAATAAAGATAAGAAATATAAAGATAAAGGGAGAGAAAATGAAGAAGTTCTTCACACCAAAGGTAACTGTCCACGCACACTGCGATCTGCCATGCGGAGTTTACGATCCAGCACAGGCAAAGATCGAAGCGCTCTCAGTTAAGGCATGCATGGAAAAGTATGCAGCTAACCCAGATGCAGATTTCCGTTCACGTTCAGTAGCAATCAAAGAAGAGCGTTCACATCAAGTTAAAGAGCACCTCTGGGTTCTCTGGACTGATTACTTTAAGGCGCCACACTTTGAGGCATACCCACAACTTCACTCACTCTTTAACGAGGCGACAAAGTTGGCTGGAGCTGCCGGCACAAAGGGAACTCAAGATTTGGCAGTTGCAGATAAGTTGATCGCAAAGATCGATGAAATTGCTGAGATCTTCTGGGCCACTAAGAAGGCTTAATCAAGGATTGCGCGGCGGTGCGGGCGAGGAAAGATACTCGCTCCACCGCCGTTCTTTCTATTATCGCAAAAGCGATATGGCGCTCACCTTCATAGATATCGCATTCAAAGATCATCGAACGCCCATCCATTTCGGTACAGCGCGCGGTTCCGCGAATTTCCGAACCGATTCCAACTGAATCAATAACTGAGATATCGAATTTATCGACGATCGTTGTCTCACCTGTTTCTAAATACTCGCTCAGCGCTGCAACGCACGCGCTCTCCATCACGCTCATTAAATGGCCCGGCGCAAGAATTGGTAGATCAGAGATTCCCATTGCTAAACAGGTATCACCGGGGCGAACGGTCATTACCGAGAAACCAACTGCTCCGATTACTTCTTCTGCTGGGCGCATAAACCTTGAATTATTTTTCGTCGTCGATGAAGTGCTGAACGTGCGTTTGTTCAATCTGAATTTCGCGATGTTCCACGTTGCCGAACTCGTCGATTTCTATTGAAATTTCAGTCATGCTGTATTGAGTTACAACTTCGGTAACTCCAGCACCTGTCGCCTGACGTAGCAGCTGCTCATGGATGCTGCGATGTAGATCTTCTGGGGCTTTCTCATCGCAGGAACGGCGCAGCACATCCTGCAAAAGGGTATGCATCGCTTGCTCGTGCTCAACTTCGGCGCGACAAGCAGCGCAAGTATTTAAGTGAGATTCAATCGCTTGTGGATTGCGAGTCTCTTCAACCACACCTTCGATGATGAAGACTACGGAGGAGAGAACTTCAATACATGGAATCTCTTCGAGATGGCTCATGCCTTCTCCCCCTTTCCACTCTTGCCTTTAGAGTCAGTGGAGTAACCGAGTTCTTTTGCATAATCGGCTAACTTCTCGCGCAGTAACTTACGTCCGCGGTGCAGACGTGACATCACTGTGCCGGCAGGAACATCGACGATATCTGCGATCTCTTTATAGGAAAAACCTTCCACATCTGCCAAGTAAACGGCGATACGAAATTCTTCTGGGATCTCTTGCAGTGCGCGTTTGATATCGCTATCGGGCAAATTCTCTAGCGCTTCTGCTTCTGCAGATTTTCCGAGATCACTTGTGTGTGATTGCGCCTCAGCTAACTGCCAATCTTCGAGTTCTCCAGCAGCAAGTTGTGGGCGGCGCTGATCTTTACGATAAGAGTTAATGAAGGTGGTTGTTAAAACGCGATAGAGCCAGGCGCGTAAATTGGTGCCTTCTTCAAATTGGTGGAAAGAGTTAAAGGCTTTTAGATAGGTATCTTGAACTAGATCGCGCGCATCTTCGGGGTTCTTTGTATAACGAAGCGCTGCTGCATATAACTGGTCCATAAACACAATGGCATCGCGCTCGAACCGAGTATTGCGATCGGAAGCGCTCTCTAGGACTAGATCTTTAGATGCCATCTCTTACACACTATCCCAAAGTCGTAGAAATCGCTCTTTATGCCCGCTTAACGCCGAACCTTAAAAGAGCGTCTGCGCCTCACCCAGTTCGATCTCAGCAATCAATTCGGGGCCGTTATTTGCCACCAGATTTACCCGCGATGAAACCGGTCTTGTTACCAAACCAGCGGCTGGATCTGGGTTCTGCATTAACGCAATTAAATCATCGATCTCGCGATTTTTTGGATCTAACCAATCGCTCCATTTAGCGCGCTCCATAAAGACCGGCATCCGGCTATGGATAGTTGCTAGCTCGCCAACTGCTTCGCGAGTAATAATTGCAGCAGATTGAATCTCTTCGCCTTTCTCATTCTTCCAAGTACTCCAGATTCCAGCGATCGAAAGTGATTTATTGGGTTCTGCAGAAGTTATATAGAAAGGTTGTTTTGGTGGGTACTTACCGAGTGATGTCGCCCATTCGTAATAACCAGTTGCCGGAATTAAACAACGCGTTGTGCGAAATGCTTGGCGAAATGTTGGTTTCTCATGAATTGATTCGCTTCGCGCATTGATTGCATGTGATTGCGAGGCGCGCGCTTCGGCAATGTTCTTCTGCCACGGCGCGATAATTCCCCACGATGCGCTATCCAATATTCTCTCTAAAGAATTGGTGTTTCCTGGAGTATCTCGAATAATGTAAATCTCATTAGTCGGTGCGATATTCCAATTTAACGGCAGCGAAGCATCAAGGGTTGATCCATCGAGGTTAAATTCCCCGATGATCTCGTCCATCTCCTGCGCTCTGGCATAACGACCGCACATAGGTAGAGAGTAGACTGTTGCTTATGCTCTGGCCCGCTCCATTTCGTGGAGATAAGAAAGTCAGCGCGCGAGTAGTAATCCCGGGATCAAAATCGGTGACTAACCGCGCGCTAATTCTCGCTGCGCAGGCGAAGAGCCCCTCACTTTTAAAGCGCCCACTTATCTCACGCGATACCGAGTTAATGGTGGCCGGGCTTCGCGCGATGGGCGTAGGAATTAAAGATGTGCAGGTAGATGGTGACCTAGCTTGGGAGATAACTCCTACGCCACTTCGCGGTCCCGCCAAGGTAGATGTTGGAAATGCCGGAACCGTTATGCGCTTCTTGCCGCCACTTTCTGCGCTGGCACATGGCGATATCTCATTTGATGGAGATCCCCGTTCTTACGAGCGCCCGCTTGGCCCAGTTATTGCAGCGCTAGAAGATCTCGGAATCGAAATCGAACACGGTGGTCGTTATAGCTTGCCGATGGTTCTTAAGAGCAAAGGCGAAATTCCCGGCGGTGCGTTAACGATTGATGCCAGTGCATCAAGTCAATTCTTATCAGCTCTTCTGTTAATTGCGCCAAGTACGCGTGATGGAATTGTTGCAACACATAAAGGTGGACCGCTTCCATCAATGCCACATATTGATATGACTGTTCAGATGCTCCGCGATTTCGGTGCAGAAGTTATCGTTGATAAATCGGCTAATAGTTGGAGCGTTTCTGCAGGTGCGCTGCAAGGGCAAGATTTAGTTATAGAACCAGATCTTTCAAATGCTGCACCCTTTCTATCGATCGCTATGGTCTGTGGCGGTTCAATCACGATTGCAGATTGGCCAGAAGTTACAACTCAGCCAGGTGATCAACTTCGCGAGATATTGGCTGCAATGGGCGCAACGATCACGCGCGATCACGATAAAGATGGCTTAACGATTACCGGTGGCGAAAGCATCCACGGAATCGATATTGATTTACATGATGTTGGTGAGTTAACGCCAGCAATTGCAGCGTTAGCCGCCCTTGCAGATTCACCATCTCATCTACGCGGTATCGGGCATTTACGTCTGCATGAAACCGATCGTTTAGCCGCTCTTACCCGCGAAATTAACTCACTTGGTGGCAACGTCGTTGAAGATGAAACATCGCTGCATATAACGCCGCGTGGTGCGATGGGTAAAGGTTTACATGGCGGCACTTTCCATACCTACGAAGATCACCGACTAGCAACAGCTGGCGCTGTTATTGGATTGGTAATTCCTGGCGTTGAAATCGAAAACGTTGCAACAACCCGTAAGACCTTGCCCGATTTTCCTGGGCTTTGGCAGAGTTTGGTCTCATGACGCCGCGCGAATTTGATGAATCAGATGCGCGGATTCGCCCTGCGCGGCGCACCCGCCCAAGAAGTAAAGATCGCCCCGCTCACGCAGATGCGATTCAAGCCTTAGTAACAACTGTAGATCGCGGTCGCACAACTTGTATTACAGAGGGTGGCGTAATTGTTACCGCGATGAAAGCGCGCGAGATGGGTCCCAAATCTGTCGTTGTTGGTGATTTGGTAAATCTTGTTGGAGATGTTTCGGGAACCGAAGGAACTCTGGCGCGAATAGTTTCAATTGCACCTCGTCGCAATAGTTTAAGTAGAACTGTTGATGATGCCGCCAAGATGGAGCGCACTATCGTTTCTAATATTGATCAGTTGGTAATTGTCGTTGCCGCGGCAAATCCAGAACCACGTCGTGGACTAATCGATCGCTTCTTAGTCTGCGCCTTCCACGAAAACATTAAACCCATTTTGCTCGTTACCAAGACTGATGTGGCACCTGTTCCAGATTTCTTACATGAATATGAAACTCTTGGGGTAGAGATTGCTACTGCCGCGATCAAATCTGATACGCGCGAAAGAGATTTGGCTAATTTATTTTCACTACTAAATGGCAAGACTTCGGTCTTGGTTGGGCATTCTGGCGTTGGTAAATCAACGCTAATTAACGCACTTGTGCCGCACGCTGATCGCGTTACAGGCGATGTAAACGATGTAACCGGACGAGGCCGCCACACCTCATCAAGTGCAATTGCGCTGCCGTTATCCCCCGATCTATCTCCTTCACAAGGCTGGATTATCGATACTCCAGGAATCCGCGCCTTTGGGCTGGCTCACCTTGATTCCAATCGGATCGTCGCTGCATTTAACGATCTCTATGAGGTCACACAAACCTGCATGCCAAATTGTTCACACCATGAAATCGGCTGTCGCTTAAATGAATGGGCTAACCCAGATGGCGTTGTAAACGCTGAGCGAAGCGCACGAGTTGCAAGTCTGAGATCACTTTTAGAGCTTAAAGATTCAAACCCGCCCGCGATAGACTGACAACATGTCCTTTTCGCGCGGCAATGATTTGGCGCTGGCTATACGCCTGGCAGATGCAGCAGATTCAATTACCTTAGCGCGCTACCAATCAATCGATTTAGTTGTAACCACTAAGCCAGATAACACACCTGTCACAGATGCCGATAAGGCAACTGAAGAAGCCTTGCGCGCGTTGATAAAAAACCACCGACCAGATGATGGGATTGTCGGTGAAGAATTCGGCAATGACGCTGGCGGTGCAGAGCGTTACTGGGTGATTGATCCAATTGATGGCACCAAGAATTTTCTACGTGGCGTTCCAACGTGGGCAACGCTGATCGGTTTAATTGAAAAGCAGAGCGATGGCCGTGAAGTTGTAGTTGTTGGCGTAGTTAGCGCACCTGCGCTATTTCGTCGTTGGCATGCCAGCGAAGGCCACGGGGCATTTGTTTCGGTAAATAGGGCAGCCCCACAACGCATCAGCGTTTCGCAGGTAAGCGAAATTAAAGATGCCTCAATTTCTTACTCTGACTTTATTGGTTGGGGCGAAAGACTTGCGCCCTTCCAAGAGTTAATGGCAGCTGCTTGGCGCACTCGCGGTATCGGAGATTTCTGGTCACATATGTTGGTTGCCGAAGGTGCAGTAGATGTTGCAATAGAACCATCGCTGGCGTTGTGGGATATGGCCGCGCTCGACATTATTGTGCGCGAAGCAGGCGGAAGATTTACCAATGTAGCCGGCGTCGATGGCAGCCTCGGTGGAAGTGGGCTTTCTACAAACTCTGCGATTCATCAGAAGATTGTGGACAAATTAAATGGGAACTGAAGATATTAAGATCGAACTTTCTCGCCCAGCAAGCGCAGAGCCAGAAAAGCCAGGTAAAACAATCGATTTAAGCAAGAGTTCGCTCACAACTCGAACGTTTTCGGTCTCCGGTATGACCTGCTCTTCATGTGTGAACACTGTCGAGAAATCACTTAACGCGATGAGCGGGGTCAGCGCCAGCGTTAACTTCGCAACCGAAACTGTTCATGTATTGGCACCTGCTGAAGTAAAGACCGCAGATTTGATTAAGAAGATTAAGAGTTCTGGATACGGTGCAGTGTTGGTTGAAGATGGTGCCGGGCCAGCGCTACACAGCAAAAAGTCTGGAATCGCGCTCTTCTTTGCAATTATCTTCGCAGTGCCTGCGATCTTGGTTTCAATGGTTGAACAATGGCGTGAAAGAATTGATACCGAGATTCTCTTAACTCTCGATTACTTCAATATCCTGCCGCCGCTCTATTCACCAACTGCATGGCTGGCAATCGGGCTAACTACGCCACTAATTTTGCTCGTTGCTTTGCCAATTCATCGAGCCGCGATCCGTAACTTCTTCCACCCAACAATGGATTCACTTATCTCACTCGGTTCATTTAGCGCATTCGGTTGGTCGATTTACTCAAATGCAACTGGACAAGGTGATGTCTATACCGAAGTTGCTGCCGGAGTTTTATTGTTTGTAATTCTCGGTCGTCACCTTGAATCACGTGCCAAGCGACGTGCTAGTAGCGCACTTGCTGCACTTCTGGCGCTTGGTTCAAAAGAGGTCACAGTTCTACGCAAGGGGCTGGAAGTGATTATCCCGATTTCAGAGTTGCAGATCGGTGATGATTTTGTTGTAAAACCCGGTGCGCGAATTCCAACTGATGGCTTAGTTATCTCAGGTATCTCAACGGTAAATAACGCGATGATGACCGGTGAATCAACTCCTGTTGAAGTTGGACCCGGATCTCGCGTTATCGGTGCATCGCTTAACAACAATGGCCGCATCATTGTGCGCGCTACCCGCATCGGAAGCGATACCGAGCTCGCGCGCATCACTGCAATGGTCGTTCAAGCCCAAGGAAATAAGGCCCCAATTCAGCGCTTGGCAGATCGAATTTCTGCAATCTTTGTTCCAGTAGTTACAACGCTGGCGATTGGAACCTTCTTTGCTTGGTATTTCCTAGGTAACGGCGGCGCAGGAAGTTCGCTCGCTCAATCAATTCAAATTGCAATTACCGTCTTAGTTATTGCTTGTCCATGTGCACTTGGCCTTGCAACACCGGTTGCCTTACTTGTCGCATCAGGTCGCGGCGCTGCGCGCGGAATCGTTCTGCGTCAGCCACGTTCTTTAGAACTCGCACGTAAGGTCGATGTTGTTGTTCTTGATAAGACCGGAACGCTCACAACTGGTGTGATGAAGGTACATGAGACAACTATTCCAACTAGCGCACATAAAGTTCTGGGCGCTACCTATGCCGAGTTCTTAAATGAAAAGACAATTCTTTCAACTGCGCTATCTCTTGAATTAGCCAATGACCATCCCATCGCACAAGCGATTGCATCTCACGCACTTGCCAATGGCGCAGTGCGCAAAGACGTTATCGAATTTACCCAGACTCCTGGTGCTGGCGTTGCGGGAAGAGTTTTGATTGGTTCAATCTCTCCAGTCGTTTTGATCGGAACGCCAAAGGCGATCGCCCATAGCGCGACAACTTTTGATGCTGGAATTGAAGCCGCAATTGCCCGCGGCGAAGAATCAGGCCATAGCGTTTCAGTCCTTGCATGGGATGGCGTTGCAATCGCAGTATTTGCAACAGGTGATCAGGTTAAGCCAGATGCCGCTGCAACCATCAGCGCGCTTATTGATAAGGGAATTACTCCTTGGTTGATAACTGGAGATAATGAAGAAAGTGCTGGTGCAATTGCGCGCACAGTAGGCATCAAGGGCGAGCATGTAATTGCCCGCGCGCTACCTGAGGAAAAACTTGATCGCGTAGAAGCTCTAAAGTCAGCCGGCCACACTGTTTTGATGATCGGTGATGGCATCAACGATGCGGCGGCACTTGCTGCAGCCGATTTAAGTATTGCGATGGGAACCGGCACAGATTCTGCTATCTCATCTGCGGATATAACTTTGATGCGCCCTGAGTTGATGAGCGTTGTAGATGCGCTCAATTTATCAAAGCGCACACTAAAAACAATCAAAGTTAACTTGGGATGGGCCTTTGCCTACAACGTAATTGGGATTCCAATCGCTGCAGCAGGAGCGCTAACTCCTATGTATGCAGCAGGTGCGATGGCTATTAGTTCGCTATTTGTAGTAACTAACTCTTTAACTATTAGATAGTTAGATTACTTAAGGCGGAAAGTTGGGTACTCGTCAGTTACGAGAAGCAACATATAACCCTGCACGCGGTTCCAGTAAGCAAATGAACCAAGCACAATATCGCCCGCCCATGCTGGGTACTTGCCCGTTGCAGATGTCTGCACCCAGGCGATAACTGATACAAATAGAGATAAGACGATGTAAATAGTTCCAACGATGTAGTGAGGAATTGCTAGGAACCACTTAATCAGCGGCATGCCGCGCTTTAGCTTTGCGCCACCTTCAACATCAGGGAAGATGATCGCAACGTTTGGATTGCGCTCGATTGATGGATAGTCATCGTTGAGTAAGAAGAGGTATGCGAATACGCGAGTTCCGAGTTCAAGAACGGCGTGGTTGAAAGTTAGAACAAAGCTTGGATATTTCTTGCGGAAGAGAAGTGCAAGAACGGTTGGGATAAATACAACGCCTGCGGCGCCAATTCCGGTATCTGATCCTTCGCTCCAAGTAGAAGTCGAGAAAGTTGCCAGGAAGATAAAGGCGGGAAGAGCCAAGATGCCGCGCCAGAAGACGGTCTTGCGATTTCGTCCTGTATGTAAAACCTTGATAGTTGTAGTTACTTGATTGCTCATAGCAAAACCTCATTTAAACGGTTGAACTACCAGTACTTCTAGTAGCGGGGGCAGGATTTGAACCTACGACCTCTGGGTTATGAGCCCAGCGAGCTACCGAGCTGCTCCACCCCGCGTCGGAAGTGTCAGTCTAAAGGGTGGAGAAGTAATAGCCAAATCCGCTTAATTAATGGTTAATTAAAGCGATAAGGAAATTACTTACGTCCTTCAGCAGCGATTGCAGCGGCAAGGGCTGCCTTTAAGCGATCTTGTGCGCGACCATATGCAGCGAAATCGCCTTTAGCGAGTGCAGCATTACCGTCGGCAAGTGCTTGTCTAGCGTTTTGCAACGCTGACTTCAGATCATCTGATGCGTTATCAGTTGTTGATGTCACTGGAGTACCAGATGATGAAGTTCCGGAGTTTCCACCAAATACTTGATCTAGCGCGCCCTTGAGCGAGTTATCAAAGCCGATTACATCACCGAAAGATACAAGAACTTTCTGTAGTAATGGATAAGCAGCAGTATTTGCTGTTGCTCTTACATAAACTGGCTGAACATAAAGCAGACCACCACCAACAGGTAGCGTCAACAAGTTACCAAGGACAACGTCAGCGCCACCTTGGCGAAGCAGCGATAGTGAATTCGCTACTTCAGGTTTCGCTTCAAAGTTAGATGCAACCTGTGAAGGCCCTGCGATGTTAGTACTGCGCGGTAGCTGCAGAACGGTGATCTTGCCGTAATTTGGTCCGTTATTTGAATCAACTACTGCAAATGCGGAGAGGTTTTCACGTCCACCACGTGGAACAAATGGAGTCGTGAGAGTAAATGTAGGTTTATCGGAACCTGGCATTTCGAGCGTCATGTAGTACGGAGGTTGCGAACCAGCATTTGCTCCAAATGTTGAAGGATCACGAGGTACGCGCCAGAAATCTTGTCCACCGTAAAAGGCTCCAGCGGTTTGTACGTGATATGAGCTAAGTACATCGCGTTGTACACGGAACATATCTTCCGGATAGCGGATGTGCTCGAGAAGTTCTTTCGACATCTCACTCTTTGGAGTAACTGTATTTGGGAAAGCTTTCATCCAAGTCTTTAGTACTGGATCTTTCTCATCCCATTGATAGAGAACGACGGTGCCGTCATAGGCATCAACCGTTGCCTTTACCGAGTTACGGATGTAGTTAATATTTTGATTTCCCTGCGGAGTAATGGCGCCAGAATTTGCCGTTAGCGCATCAGCAGTTGCAGCGCCAAGCGAAGTGGTCTGTGAGTATGGGTAGCCAGCGCTGGTTGTGTAGCCATCGATGATCCATTGAATCTTGCCATCAACAATTGCTGGGTATGGATCTCCATCAAGAGTTAGCCATGGGGCGACCTTGGCGACGCGTTCACGTGGTGAACGGTTGTAGAGAATCTTTGATTCTGAGTTGATTAGGCTTGAGAGAACTATGCGCTGTTCTTGATATTGAATTGCGAAGAGCAACTTCTTAAAGAGGCCGCCCATTGGGACGCCGCCCTTACCTGTATATGTGTAATTCTTCTGCCCGTTTGCTGAAGCATCATCTGGATAGTCGAATTCAACTGGCGTATCTGTCTTTGGTCCACCGATGATTGAGTAATCAGGAACGTTCTCACCGAAGTAAACGCGTGGCTGGAATTTTCCAAGGCCTGATGTAGGTGGAAGATCTCCAACTAAGAAGTTTGGTTTGCCATCGGCGTCAACGGTATTTCCAAAAGCAGAAACAAATCCGAAACCGTGGGTATAAACCAAGTGATCGTTAATCCAGTTACGGCTTGGATTGCCTTCGATATTTAGCTCGCGAACTGCAACAACTGCATCGCGTTGTACGCCATTTATCGTATAACGATCGATATCGAGTGATTCTGGGAATGAGTAGTACGGCTTGATCTGTTGTAGTTGACGGAATGTTGCAGAGAGAACATTTGGATCCATCAGACGGATATTTGCAATTGTCGCTGCATCATTTGCTAGCTGACCTGAATTCGTTGCGACAGTTGCTTGGTAATCCTTCATCTCAACGCCAGCGATGCCATAAGCATCACGGGTGGCATCGATATTTCGCTGAATATAAGGCGCTTCCTTTGATGATTCAGATGGTTTTACCTGGAATTGCTGGATTGCGCCTGGGTAAACACCAGCGATTAGAACTGAAGCGCCAACCATAAGCGCGGAACCGGCTGCAGGAAGAAGCCATGACTTGCGGACAATATTTGCAAAGAAGAGAAGTGAACAGATCACGGCAATCGCCGCCAAGATTGATTTGGCTGGAAGAGTTGCATTTACATCGGTATATGTAAGACCAGTGATCAATCTGCTCTCTTTAAGCGCAAGTGCAAAGCGATCGAAGTAGTAAGCAACCGCCTTCAAGAGAACGATTAAGCCAAGTAGCACTGAGAGTTGAACGCGTGCTGCAACTGTTGTGCGCTCTTGTGGAACCTGCGGACGAATTCCACCGTAGAGGTAGTGCACTGCAGCACTTGCCAGAGTTGCCAAAATTAAAGTTGAAATTCCCCAGCCGATAAGTGTCTGCCAGAACGGTAGGCGGAATGCAAAGAATGAAATATCAAGGCCGAACTGTGGATCTTGAACACCAAACTCTGTTGAGTTTCTAAAGAGCAACCATGAGCTCCAAAGATTTGTTGCACTTGTTCCACCGAAGTAGAAGAGAACTAAAACAATTCCGGCAAAGACCAGCTTGCGGATCGGATCAATCGTTGCGCGGTAGCGCTCTAAATTGTCAGCTTCTATCGATGTTGGAACATAAAAGGGACGGCGACGAAATGCTAGATAAATATTTAGCGAAATTATTAAGGATGTTAGTAGACCAGCGATTACAAAGAGTGCGACCTTCGTTGTCAGGACTGTTGACCACACACCAGTGAAGCCGACTGAGTTGAACCAGAGCCAATCAACATAGAAACCACTTAACGCAACAAGTGCGCCAGTAATAACTGCCAGAATAGTTAGGGTAATTGCTAGCGGGCTTGGCTTTTTCATCATGCTCCTAAGTTAGCGCACCCTCGCGGGTCTTCCGAATTGAACGCGGCCATAGCCTCTTTTAGGCTGCTAACCGCGGCGATTTTAATCCCAGATGGAATAGTCGCAAGATTTGGTGCCAGGTCTTTGCAATTGGCCTCTGGAACAAGAATGAGAGTTGCGCCAGCCTTCTTTGCAGCCAAAATTTTCTCAGCAACTCCCCCGATACTTCCCACTTTCCCGGCGCTATCAATTGTTCCTGTCACTGCAACGCTCTTACCCTGCAAAATGTTCTCACTGGTTAGCAATTCAACGATTCCGATTGCAAATGCCAGACCTCCGCTAGGTCCACCGGTCTTAGAAAGTGAAATTTCCAGATCACTTGGTTTAATAGAAACTGTCGAAGATTGCGGGTAATTCTCTCTGAGATATTCCAGAGCTACCGATTTAGCAACAATTTGCGAGTCAACCATCTCGGACTTTGCAATTGCTTTCTCTGCCTCTGCACTCCGGCCATCTTTATAAAATAGCGATCTCGGCATTACTGCATATTCACTCTTTATCCAAGAAACAAGAAGCTCAACGCCAGTTACATAAGCTGCTGGATTGGAGATGAGTATCGAGAGTAAATAAAGGTTGCCATCGCTGGGATAAATCTTTAGCGAATCTGGCGCCGTCTTTGAGAGAGCGATCGTCTTTTCTTTAGCCTTTTGATCTAAAACATTCTGCGCGTTGCCCGGCATCAAAACTACAAATGGAAGTGGGGCTAGAAAGGCGCAGCCAAAGAAAATAGCTAGAACAAGGGTTGTAGTGCGAGGCAGTCGAACGGTCACGAGATTTAGTCGCTGGTACTTGAGCCCGCAGGTGCGCCATCGGTAGATGGGTCAGTTAGATCATCTAATTCATCAGTAGTTGCCGCGGTATTCGTTGTTATCTCAGCGGTGCGGAAGGAGTCTTGAAAACGTTGAAATTGGCCGACAGAGCGGGTGGTTTCAGATTCAAACTTTGATTTAAATTGGGTAACCCATACGACATAGCCAAGTGCGCCAAGCAGGCCTGCGAGTGGAATTACCCACCAGATAAGAGCCGTGAAAGCGTTGGACATGTTAGATAGCCTAGCGCCTGCGGGAAGAAATTTCGCACCCAAGGTGTTGTACTAAAACAACAGAGAATGGAGTCGGATTTTGGCCGGTTTTGGATTTACACCCGATGATCCCAACGAACCCGATAACTCTGGCAATACGGATTTCGAAGTGATGATGCGCCAGATGCAAGAACAGATGAAGGCGCAATTTGAACAACTAGGAATTAATCCTGCTGGTTTTGTAAATCCATTTACAACTCTCTTTTCACAATTTGGAAAAGCAAATAGCGGCGCTGATGGAAAAGCAGAAGTCCTTTCGATTGCAACAGCGAGGGATACCGCTACTAAATTTGTAAAGGTACAAGGGTTAAAACCGCTTGGAACGAAAGATGTTTCGGTAGTTGAAAACGCTTTTGAAATTTCTGAGCTCTGGCTAAATGAAGCGACTGCATTTCCGGCATCTACTCATGCACCAATTGCAGTAAGCCGAATGGATTGGGTTCTTGAAACTATGCCTGGTTGGCATAAGACCATCGAGCCACTGGCCGCTGGTTTATCTTCAGCAATTTCTGATCTGATGGATCAAGCGATGAACGCACAGGCTGCCGATCCGGAGCAGGGCCAACCGCCGATCGAGATGATCACTGCGATGTTGCGCTCATTTATCGGCACCATGATCGCAACTCAACTGGGACAGTCGATTGGCACATTAGCCACCACCGTTACCGGCGCCCACGACGTTGGTCTGCCGCTTCTAGATCCGGCACGCTCCATTGTTATTCCAGAAAACATTGAGAATTGGGCAGTTGATTTAGAGATCGCTAAATCTGAAGTCTTTATCTTTCACGCTCTACGCGAAGGCGCAGTAGCTCGTTTATTTGCACATAACCCATGGCTAGTTTCATATATTCAAAGCGCGGTTGTGGAATATGGAAAAGGTATTCACATCGATATCGATGCCATTCAACGCCAGGCGCAAGAGGCTTTCGAAGGCGCGCAGGAAGGCGCTGGTGAAGGAGAAGCGATTTCCTTTGCTCTCGATAATGGAATTTTCACACCTGAAGAATCACCGGCGCAGAAGAGTGCGCTCTTAAAACTGGAAACTGTTTTAGCGCTAATTGATGGATGGACTGATGAAGTAGTTTCACTCGCTGCTGGAGATCGAATTCCGAGTATCGAACAACTCCGCGAATCACATCGTCGCCGTCGCGCTTCTTCATCTCCTGCGCAACAACTATTCTCATCGATGCTTGGTCTGCAAGTTTCACCAAAGCTAACTCGTGAAGCAAGCGCTTTCTGGAAGAAGATCCGCGAAGTAAAGAGCGTCGGCGAGCGCGATCAAATTTGGAGCGGGTTACTTCCAACCGCTGATGATTTATTAGACCCTGAGAAGTTCCTAACAAGTACATCTATTCCGGATGATCTCTCGGGTTTGCTCTAGTACTTCAGAATTAGTTAAGAAAAGAAAAGCGAAGTCCCCGGGCGCACATTCATATATCTGCCTTCCCCTTGCAGATATAGAACGGTTATCCGAGGACTTCGTAAGCGCAACTTATGACCAAAAGTGCCCAGAATCAAATAAATAGAGATTTGACACACCTGTAATTTGCCTTGTAGTGAGAATTTATTTAATAGTAAATCTCTCAACACGTACTTGAGATTTCGCCGATAGATAAGTTAATTTCGATTCCGAGGAGTACTTTTTACTTATGGATGGCGAAGAAGATCTAACCCTTCCGGGAATTTCAGAAGGTGAGATTCTCGTCATTCGCTCTGCCCGTCGTAAACGAAATATCTCGGCATATCGCCAAGGCGGTCGCATCATCGTCTCCATCCCTGCGCGAATGAGTAAGGCAGATGAACGCGCGATCGTGCCCGAGATGATCGCCAAGATTCGAAGCCAAGAATCGGAACGAACTCCAAGCGAAGAACGCCTCATTGAGCGCACCAACGAACTAATGGCATCCCTAGCCCCCGAAATCACTGCACGCCCCGCCTCGATCAACTGGCGCCCAATGCGCGAGCGCTGGGGCTCCTGCACAAGCGTTGACCGGACGATTCGGATCTCAGATCGCCTAAAGCTGGCCCCGGATTACGCTCTCGACTACGTCCTCTTCCATGAGGCGATCCATCTGGAGCACTTTGACCACGGCCCAGCCTTCACCGAGGTCTTGGCCCGTTTTGAGGACTCTGAACTGGCCAGCGCCTATCTGGGCGGGTATGAAGCGGCAGAACGCGCGCTGGCTGAGCCTGTTGAGCTAAAAAAACTCCGCACAACTAGGGGTTAGTTAAGCGTGTTTGAGCGTGGACAGGGGTATCGTCATGCTTGCACGCGTGGGCGCTCAGAGCTCAGGCGGCGATTGGAGGCAAATCATGACAGCAGAGACATACAAGGGTGACGCTTACTGCGTTAAGTGCAAAGAGAAGCGTGACTTCGAAGGCACTGTGAAGATCTCAGACTCTGGTCGTCGCATGGCACAGGGCATCTGCCCAGTCTGTGGCACCAAGGTCAACAGAATTCTTGGCAAGGCTCAGTAACACAGTTCACCAACATTAAAGATTCACCCCGTGCACATCATTCGTTGATGAGCACGGGGTGAATTTATTTTTATCCCCTGCGTAAAGATTGACGCGCGTATCTGGCCCTGACACACAGCCTCACCGCGTTAGCTTGGCCCGAGCGCCAATCCTTCGCAGATGACAATTACCAAGAACCTGACTAATCGGAACCCAAAACTTAAAGATGGAGTTCAGCTCTATCGCCAGAGCCATGTGCCCAACGGCTATCTAATTGGAAACTCGCGCTCGCAGGTTGCGATCTATTCCAGCGATGCCCCCGCGCTTTATTCGGCGCTAAAGGCAGGCGCCAGCCGCAACGAAATCTGCGCCAACTTATCGATCTCTCATGAAAGCTTCGAAGAGTTAATGGCCGAACTCGCTGCGCACGAACTCTTGCAGACCGAAAACAGTGCGATTCAGATCTCGCAAAGATTTATCTCACAGATTGCCGAGCGCGCGCAGAAGTTTGGTGATCGCAGTAAAGATGCCGCCTTCTCGCAAATGAGTAATCGCATCGGCGCTGAATTAACACTTACACGTTGGTTGCCAGGAGTTACCGACTCAGGTGTCAGCAAAGTGAGTGCGCGACAAAGTGCACATATTGAAATCTCAGGAAACTCTCGCGCCGTTCAACATCTATATGCACAATTAATTGCAAGTGGTGTCACCGATACGCAATTTGCACCGAACTTTCGTCGCGGTGCTGATCTAATAGGCGATCTCGATGTAACTGGCGGTTATTTATCCGCCACAGATAACGGACAGGTATTTGTAAAGAGCAGCACTGCTATTGCAAAAAGTCTCTCGCTCTTTCCTGCTATTCAAGAGAGCGCCGAAGAGGTACCTAATAACTTCGCCGAGAATGTGATCAAGGTGCACTTTGGAGAAATCGATCCAGTGATTCTTGCGCTTTGGATGGCGGCGGGACAGCAACATATTTTAATAAGTGAAATAAGTGGTGCCTGGCTCACGATTTCGCAGTTGGTTAAGCCGGGTTTAACGCCATGCACACGCTGTTTAGAGCTAACTATTAACGATCAAGGAAATTGCGAGGTTATCGAATATCCGAAACTACGTGATGAAATTCCGGTAGTTGGCGCGCATTACCTATCTGCGATTATCGCTGCGCAACTGCTATCGATTATTGACACAGGTAGCGCCGTTTTAACGCGCGATGCGATTGCGATCGACCTAACCGATCTCTGTAATACAGAACACATCACAATTACCCGCCATCCCATGTGTGGATGTAGCTGGTAGGCCAATTTCAATCATTTTCGAATAGCGCGACAACCGCTTTTTCTGAACAATACGGGCATGGCCAAGAAGGATCAGATCGAAACGGAGATTCCGAAATCCACCGCTGCTCGTTCAGCGAAGATGGTTTCGATCCCCGTCGGTTTGGCAGGTCGCGGTGTATTGGGTCTTGGTAAGCAACTCGTTGGCCAATCATCTTCTGTAGTCATCACAGATATTCAAGAGAAGACGGCAGAGCAACTCTTTAAAGTTCTCGGCGAACTCAAGGGTGGCGCAATGAAATTCGGGCAGGCGCTTTCAGTGTTTGAAGCAGCGCTTCCCGAAAATATTGCCAAGCCTTATCGCGAGACTCTCACTAAGTTGCAAGAGTCTGCTCCTCCTCTTCCAACCCGCGTTGTACATAAAGTTTTGGCAAAAGAGCTCGGTGAAGATTGGCGCGATAACTTCACTTCATTTGAAGATAAACCAACTGCTTCAGCATCTATCGGCCAAGTACATAAAGGCGTTTGGAAAGATGGCCGCCCGGTTGCAGTAAAGATTCAATACCCAGGCGCGGCGGAGGCTTTGATCTCTGACTTAAATCAGATTCAACGCTTTGCCAAGATCTTCCAGTTAGTTCTGCCGGGCCTAGATATGAAGCCGCTGCTTGAAGAGCTTCGCGCGCGCATCATTGAAGAAGTTGATTACAAATATGAAGCCGAGGCGCAAGAGGCTTGCTGGCGCGCATATGAGAACGATCCTGATGTTGCGATTCCAAAGGTCGTTATGTCATCAGATAAAGTTTTAGTCTCCGAATGGTTAGAGGGAACTCCGCTTTCTAAGATCATCGCCGAAGGCACGCAAGAGCAGCGCAACAACGCTGGAATGCGTCTGGCACGTTTCCACTTCACTGCACCAGAACGCGCAGGTTTGCTGCACGCAGATCCACATCCTGGAAATTTCCGTTTGCTCGCAGATGGCCGCATCGGCGTTTTAGATTTCGGTGCCTGCAACCGTCTGCCAAATGGCTTCCCAGAACCGTTTAAGAATCTCTTGAAGCATGCACTCGATGATGATGCCCGGGCTTTATATGATGGATTTAAGAAAGATGGATTTATCTTGCCTGAGGTAGATGTAGATCCGAACCTAGTTCTAGATTTCTTGGTTCCACTAGTCGAACCACTGCGCACCGAAACCTTTAAATATTCACGCGAATGGTTGCGTGATCAGAGCGCCCGCGTTGGCGATCCTCGCAATCCAACTGCGAAGATCGGTTTCCAACTTAACTTGCCTGCTGAATACGTTTTGATCCACCGCGTTACTTTGGGAACAACCGGAATCTTCTGCCAGTTAGAGGCTGAAGGAAAGTTCCGTGATGAAGCGCTCTCTTGGTTCCCCGAAATCGCACCTGCAAACGCTTAATCACTAATTAACTAGCTAGCTTGCGAACCATCTTCCAGTGGTACAGATAAACCGGCACTGTTACCAAGAGCGTTACTAGCGAACTAGTTATTCCCCTAATTGCGTTGCGACGATTCTGATCAATATTGACTTGTTTGATAACTTCGGGATCAATTTTAGGATCGTTCTGCGTTGCATATGGATCCACATAACCAGCATCAGGAACAATCAGATCGAGCCCACGATTGATGAGGCTAATTACAGTGAAGAGGCAGACCAGCAAGGTAATCAGGCTAACCGCGTATAGATAGAGCGAACGCCAATCAACGCCTTGGTGCGCAACTTCTTCCTTAGCCGCGCTCTTCTTAGCCACGGTCTTTTTCTTCGCTGTCGTTGCCATAAATCGAGAATACTCTCAATAGCGCTAGATAGAAACAACCCAACGTTTAAAAGGCGCATCGGTAAATTCATAGATAACTGCAGGGGTGCGCTTGTAGATTGCGCAGAAATCTTTGCCGCCTTTAAAGCGCATCGTGCCGAGCATGATTAAAAATGGGAAGCCGGTGCCAGGTGCGCGAAAACCGCGCAGGTGCTTGCGTGTCCAAGGGTTTGGTACCTCGGTCTTTGTTAACAATTGGTTGCCTGCAACGGAAATATCTCCGTGAAGCGCGCCAATTTTTTCCAGCGCGGAAAGTTTTAGAGTTAATACGCCATCTTTCTCGATTACCTTTGCCACTTATCTACCCTTTCAATTTTTGATTAATCGTGCGCGTTCTGCACCATACAGAACGGATGTCCTGCAGGATCTAGATAAATACGGAAGCGGTGTGGTTTTGGTTGAAACTCAGCCTTGACCGCCCCTATTTCTAGAAGAGCTTTTTCTGCAATATCTAAATCTTTTGCGTGGAAGTCCATATGTGCCTGCTGTGGCAGACCACCAGTTGGCCACGTTGGCCTTTGGTAGTTATCAATCTTCTGAAAAGCCATCGCCGTAAAGTCTGCTTCATCAATTAGCTCTAGCCATTCGCAAGTTTCTGCAGTTTCGCCTTCATCGAAAGGCTGAACTTTATGCCCAGTGATCTTTGAATAAAAGTGCGCTAACTCAACGGGGTTATCGCAATCAAGTGCGGTGTAAGCGAGATGTGCAATGGCCATGAATCAATAATACTTACTGAATCATCTTTTCTTGTAACCTATTGGACACAGAGGCTTTACTGCTGTCACCTTCTTGATCTTTTTACCCTTTATGCAAGTGACGGTTGTTTTCTTTGGAACGTTAGGTGTCACCGCATTAAGCGGTTGTAATTGATTCTCCGACCAGTCATCACCAAAGTTTGAAGTTATCTTCGCAGTCGAGCCTGAATCTAAGGCACGTTTGGCAACGATCTTTGGGGACGAGAAGTGAAAACCGGTGACTGAAATGTCAATAACGCCGTTATTCATAGATACTGCTGAGGTTGCCACTTGCGGTACGCCATTTATATCAAGTACCTGAACTTCTAGTTTTGTAGCCGTTGACAGGTTATTTTCTGGGAATCTGCAATCAAGCCAGGCCTTCTGAAACTTAGTACGGAATACCCCAAGATACTCTTTACCAAACGGATCAGTGTGCGGTGCATACATATTGAAATTCAAACTCTGAGTTCCATTATCCCAAAATAGCTGCCCCGCCAGGGGTGCATTCCACATCGTTCGAGTAAACCCTTTATCCATACATCTCGGATCCCAATAGGAGTCACTTAAATCTTTACCCCCATGATCAAGCGCAAAGTACAAAGTTGGATTAAGCCGATCTGGGATCATGTTTTCGTTACCTGGCTTTACCGACTCTGTTAATTTAGAAGTATCACTAAACATCGGTTGAAGGTACTCACTGCCACTTAACTTCCACTGAAATCCGCCATTAATTTTTCGGTAGTCGATGTTGAAGTTTTTGCCAGATCCTGAGGCTGAAACAGGTGCCAGCCAGCTCGTTCGCAAATAAACATGGAATACATCTTCGGTATCTAGCGCTGGGTAATTTGCACATTGCAATGGAGCGCTCTCTGAACAGATTCCGTTCTTGCTTTGCTGCGCTGGTTCAGTTGAAAGCAATTCTCTTTGCAACATAATCCAATAGGCTCCGGCTTTCTTGCTGTTGAAGAATCCGGTGGGGCTAATTACGTGGGTAGAAAGTCGAAGCCTCTTTATCGGGCCATTTTTCTTTCCGCTGCGAAAATCAAACAGAATGTCACCGTATTGGACTCTCTGCCCATTCTCTTCTGGGAAATCAACCAACCTCGTGTTCACAAATACTGCCTCCTCTACAGAAGCATCACTATGTTCAACGATGACTTTTTCTACACAATCAAGTTGTTTTGGCGAGATACATCTAATCAATGGTGATTTCTGCGGTATGGAAGGGTCAATTGAAATACGGTTGAGAACATCTGCGGCTTGTGCAGGAGATATAAATGTGGCACTTTGCTGGCCAAGAAGAGTTAGAGCAAGAACCAATACTGCGCTTTTCTTCATGAGTAAATTATCTTCTAACTACCTTAATTTATCTAGGGAAATACCTACTGTTTGTAATGAGTTTAGAAAAACCCCGAGTCTGAGTTCCTAGATATAAACACAAACTCGGGGTTGATCTATTGACGGATCCTTCTCGATAAAACGAATTAAACGAACGCTGCAATACGCGGCGGACGACCCGCACGACGCTTACGCTCGATAATTACGCCATCTTCGATTAGCTGTCCGCCCCAAACACCACATGGTTCTTCGCGGGACAACGCTCCGTCTAAACACTTATTGCGCACGGGGCATCCACCGCAGAGCGCTTTAGCTTGCGCGATGCCTTCGTCGCTTTCCGAGAAGAAGAGCTCGGGATCAGCGTTATGGCATGGCAAGGTAAAGGCGATCGCCGAGTCATACGTACCGGTTACTTCATAGAGACCGATCTTCTCGCCTGTTTCTGCCCAGCCTGGTACCTGTAGTTCGCTGTAGAGAACGCTCATCGTTCTCACCCACTTTCTTCTCTCTCGTTTTCTTTCTCTGGATTGGTTTATTTTCTTTTTCTTTGTTATTGATTTGGGTAATAAAAAAAGGCCTTCAACTCCTTTGTGGAGTTGAGGCCTTAGGTTGGGCTCGTATATCGGGTTATCCGATCGAACCTCCTGTGGCCTCATCCACGGCATAAAAAGCGGCGTAAAACGCTGGCTTTGATGCTGCGGGCCAATTCGTATGCTTCTTAGTAGTCGCATGGAAATTGGCAGGCGAATTAGCAGCACCGCGTGTAACGCGTGCTGTAGTGAATGACTTAGATGTAAACATCGTTCATTCTCCTTCGCCTAATGAGCTTTTCACCAACTTGGTGAAAGGCAAGGGTAAACCACAGATAGTAATCTGCGCAACCTAATTAAATCTAGCTATAAATTGCTCAGCTGAGCAGGCCGGCTTCACGCAGGAAACGGCTTGGGTTCTGGCGATGGCTAATATGTAGATCTACCTTTGCACGCGTCATTCCAACGTAGAACAAGCGGCGTTCTTCATCGATCACCGCATCGGACTGGCCGGTAACCCCAGATTCAAGCGGCAGAATTCCTTCAGATGCGCCGATCAAAAATACCCGCTCCCATTCCAAACCTTTCGCTGCATGCAGCGTTGCCAGCGTTACGACCGGCATTGTTGGCGGATTATTTTGCTGAACGCGATCTTCAATCTCGCGTAAATAACTGCGCAGCGTCTTTGGGCTAAATCCTGCATCAGCATCGAGTTCGCGCGCTAAATGCAGAAGCGCTGCGATGCCATCAATGCTTTCACCAGTTAAGAATGGTTGTGCAATTGTGCGCAGTTCATCGATCCAAGAAACACCTTCCGTTGGCAGCACAGATGCGCGACGCACTTCCTTAAGAAAGTCGCGGACATCTTGGCGATCAAAGAATCTCTCGGTGCTGCGCACTTGATAAGGCAGACCTAACTTATTCATCGATCTCTCAACGCCCTTAAGTTGGTTATTGGTGCGAGCCAAGATCGCGATCTCTTGGGCTTGAGTTCCGCTCTGTAGCAGCGCAGTGATTTCGGCAAGTACTCCAGCAATCTCGGCATCTTCATTGGCATAGCCATCTACAGAAGGCTTGGTGCCGTGATCGTTAAGGGCGACGAGTTCTTGTCCCATCGAACCATGGCGCAGTAAAGAGTTTGCAGCAAAGGTAATTTCGGGGGTCGAGCGGTAACCGGTACTTAAGCGAATTACTTCAGCATCTGGAAAACGATTGGTAAAGCTATTTAGGAAAACTGGCGTTGCGCCCGCGAATGAGTAAATGGTTTGTGCTGGATCTCCAACAACGCAGATATCTTGGCGAGTACCGAGCCAAGCGTTTATCAATCGTTGTTGTACTGGTGAAATATCCTGATACTCATCGATAGTGAAGTAACGGTATTGATCTTGCACGCGTTCGCGCACAGTGCGTTCTTCTTCGAGCATTGCAGCGGTCAAAAGAAGTACATCTTCAAAGTCGATCGCCAGTTCTTGTTTCTTTACACTTTCATAAGCGGTGTAAACCTTGGCTAACTTCTCTGCGCTAACTCGTGGCTTCTGAGTTCGCTTATCGATTTCAGTTACAAAATCTTCGGGTGCAACCTGTGAAACCTTCGCCCATTCAATTTCACTGGCGATATCGCGCATTAGCTCGCGCGATGTAGCGCGAAGCTCGCCAGATAAACCTGCGCGATTGATTGCTTCGCCAATAAAACCTGCCTTAGCAGTCATGAGTTCAGGTACGCGGCCGCCGAATACGGTGGGCCAGAAGTAGATCAATTGCTTGAGCGCTGCTGAGTGAATCGTGCGTGCGGCAACAGTTGGCACACCCAACGAACGCAAGCGCGTGCGCATTTCACCCGCGGCGCGCGATGTAAAAGTTAGCGCCAATACTTTCTGCGGATCCATCGTGCCGATAGCTGCAGCGTAGGCAATGCGATGTGTGATTGCGCGAGTTTTACCGGTGCCAGCGCCTGCGATTACACAGACTGGTCCGCGCGTAGCAAGGGCAACTGCACGTTGATCGTCATCGAGAGCAGCGAGAATTTCTTCTGCGCGAATATCGCCGGAAGAACCATCTAGCGCCACGTTTCACCACCGATAAGTTTGGCGCCACCTTGACCTTCTGCACCACTTGCAAACCAGCGATCGATCATCTTGCGCGCAACTGACATATTCGGTGGCAACAATAAAGTTCCGGCATCTGATTGCGCTTTAACTTCAGCGCGCGAGAACCATTTAACTTCGGTGATCTCTTGGCCATCAGGGCGCGCCATTTCTGGAAAATCTGTAATTGCATCAAATGAGATCATGATCGATGCTGGAAATGGCCAAGGTTGTGAACCTAGGTAATTAATTTCGCGCACGGCAACGCCTGATTCTTCAAGAACTTCGCGGTGCACACATTGTTCAAAAGTTTCACCGGGCTCTAGAAAACCTGCAAAGCATGAGAAGCGACCTTCGGGCCAAACTGGTTGGTGGCCAAGCAGAATCCGATCATCGTGATCGCGAACTAACACGATTACTGCTGAATCTGTGCGCGGATAATGTTCGCTCTTATCTTTATCGCAGGTGCGGATAGCGCCACCTTGGGCAACCGAAGTTGGCGCACCACAGCGCGCACAATGGGTGTGCGACCTATGCCAGTTGGCCAGGGCAACTGCATGAAGTGAAACTTCCATATCGAATTCCGAAATTAGCCCGCCGATTTCGCGAAGGGTTAAATATCCATCTGGCGCTTTTTCGCCATGTGGTTCAACCGGTGATGAGCTCCACGCAAAAAATGGCTCGTGATCTAACGCATCTAAACCAAGGAAATACTTCTCACCTGACTTGTATTCGTTAGATGAAATCAACGATTGCACTTGGCTAGCAGTTAAGTAGCGGAGTTTGGTTCCGCCTGCTTCAACGGCTAAACGAGAATCTGCGACGTGAATAATCTTGGCGCGCTCCCACATCTGATCGAGAGTGGTCTGGTTTATGCGCAGATGGCCGGCGCGGTCCATCTTCGATACCTGTCCGTTGACCGCGCTCATAAGGGTGAACGCTACTAGCCTTGGCCGTATGCGCATCACCTCGTGGAACCTGCTCCACGGCCAGCCAATCCCGCCACTTTCGACCGGACCCAGCCAGGAAAGCCTTGCTGCCGCGGTTCGCCAGCTCGAGACCGAGGTAATTGCAGTTCAAGAAGTTGATTACAAATTACCGCGATCAAATACGCGCAATCAGATTTCAGATATCGCAGATGCAATTAGAGCTAAAGACTGGGCATATGCGCCAAGCATCATCGGAACGCCTGGCGAAAAATGGCGGAAGTTAAAAGATTCAGATCCGCGGATAGTGAGCGGCGAGAATAGCTCTCTTGAAGGAAGTTACGGATTAGCAATTGCTTCAACTATCCCAGTTGTGAAATGGCATCGCCTTGATTTGGGAAATTCAGTTGTCGGGATGCCTTTGGTAGTTCCAACCGAAAGTGAGACAAGTAGCAAACCGAAGATCCGCGCCATCTATGTTCACGATGAACCACGTTTAGCACTTGGTGCAACGCTTGCAAATGGTTGGACGATCTTTAACACTCATCTCTCGTTTGTTCCGGGCGTTAACTTATTTCAACTAAAGAAGTTAAAGCGTTGGGCGCTCAAGATTGCACAAGAGACAAATACCAAACCGCTAATACTTGGTGATTTAAACCTTCCGAAGAATCTGCCAGTTGCAGGATCTGATTGGCAGTCGTTGATCCAGCAGAATACTTACCCTTCGTGGGGCGCCAAGATTCAATTTGATTACTTGTTAACTCACGGGGCAAATAATCAAGCAAAAGATTTAGGAACAATTGCAACTGGCATCAGCGATCACTTGCCGCTGCGCGCAGAAATTAGCTAGCGCCGGTAATTAGCGCGATTAGCTGGGCTTCACTCAACAAATCTGCTGGGCGATCGGTTTTGCTAATTGGCACATAATGGAAAGCTGCTGAGACAAGTGCAGGATCGATGCCCTTTAGCTTCGCCCAAGCTAAGCGATAGACCGCAAGCTGCACCGCCGCTGATTCACCGAGCGTTTTTGCTCCGGTCTTCCAGTCGATAACTTCAAAGCGACCGTTGATCTCATAGACCGCATCGATACGACCGCGGATCAAAACCCCGCCTAAAACAGCCTCAAATGGAACTTCTACTGCAACCGGAGAGCGGTTGCCCCACTCGGATGCCAACCAAGTTTGTTTTAGAGATTCGAGAGTCTGATCTGGTTCAAGTGGATCAAGGAAATCTAAATCTTCGTCATCAAATAAGGTGGCGGCATTGAAGTGGTGTTCGATCCATAAGTGGAATGCGGTACCCCGACGTGAGTATTGATCTTGTGGGCGCGGCATTGGGCGGCGAATCGTAAGCGCTAACTCTTCGGGATCTTTATGGAGCGCAACCAGTGTTGAAGTAGAAAGTCGTGGCGGCATTGGAATTTCTAAAACTCCGTTTACGCCAAGTGCGCGCTCTTGAATTAGCGCACGAGCATCTTCTATCCATGATGCGGTTTCGATATCAACTGATTGCGCAGTAGCGAGATCAAGTGGCGAAGCGTTCTTGACGAGTTCTACCTTGGCGGTAAATGCCGAACGGTTGTCACCAAGTGGATCGCGCGGCCAGATACCAGTCAGCGGATTTTCGAGCGCTGGATTCTTGGCATCTTTATCTGGACGTGGGACTTCGCTGATGATCTTGCCATGTTCTTGCGCAACTAAGGCAACTTGTTCAAAGATCGTAGATGGCTCGACCCAATCCTTGCCATCGCGATACCAAGAGGTTGTTGCAATCAAATGAGTGCGGGCGCGAGTGAATGCGACATAACCTAAACGAATTTCTTCACGGGTCTTTGTTGCCTTACAGATATCTGCATACTTTGTAATTTCTTTACCGGCATCAGAGTTTTTAGTTGCACCGTTAAATGAGAAACGTGGGAGCTCAAGATGATCTCCGCGCAGATGAAATGGAATGTGACGTTCGTTGGTGATCCAGTTATCGGGATCGTTCTTGTTTAGTCCCGGGAAGGTTCCTTCGGCAAGACCTGGAACTGCAACGACATCCCATTCAGCGCCCTTAGACATGTGAACGGTGAGGATTTGCACGACGTCGCTGCGGACCTCTGGGGCCGCTGATTTGAGGCCTCCCTCTTCCTTTCCAGCAATATCAAGCCACTGCAGGAATGAATTTAAAGTTCCGCCGCTTCGTGCAAATTTTCCTGCTTCATCTAAGAAGCGATCGATGTGGCGACGACCAGAGCCTGTGCCATCGCGAAGCATTACTTCTGTTTCTAGACTCAAGTAACTTTCGATCTCGTTAATTAAATCGGTAATTGTGCCACCAGCGCGCGAACGTAGACGTCGCAGGTCGGATGCAAAGTTAACTAAGCGCACATAACCGATCTCGGTAAAGGTTGATTTATCTGCGCCGCCGATTTCATCCAAGGTATCGATGAGTGAACCTAAGAATTGGTCATCGGCTTCGGCTTGTTCGGGGTTGCCGGCGGCGATCTTCTTGATCAGAGACTTACTTTCGGCGCGCGAACCTTTAGCGCGGTTACGTGAGTAAGCACCGAGCGCTGCTAAATCTTTAGCACCTAAGTTGATTCGTGGTCCAACTAGGTGGCGCATTAGTGCTGCACCAGAATCAGGAACTGCGATAACGCGGAGCATTGAAACAATGTCGGCGACTTCTGGAACATGGATGAGTCCACCCAAACCAAGTACTTCAACTGGAATATCAGCTGCGCGAAGTGCGCCTTCGATAGTTGCAATCTGCGAGCGTTTACGAACTAGAACTGCAAAGGTAGAACGCTTTTCGGCAGGTTTTGCTAGCCGTGCTTTATCAAACCAAAGTGAGGTGAAGTATTCAGCAATTGCCGTAGCTTCAAGATCCAGGTTTTCGAATACGCCGCAGACTAACTCGCCATCACCAGCACCTGGACGAGGTGTAAGTGGTGGAACATCTGCGCCACTTTCACGGCGAATCTTTTCCGATACAACGTTGGCAAGTTCCAGGATTGTCTTATCGTTTCGGAAAGTTGTAAGTAGTGAATAGCGCTCAGCACCAGTGTGGCCAGCAGCCTTAGGGAAGTACTTTCCGAAGGAATTTATAGTGCCGGCAGAGGCTCCGCGCCATGTGTAAATAGCCTGGCATGGATCCCCTACTGCCATTACGGGATGTCCCCCGCCAAAGAGCGATGACAGCATTCGCACCTGTGATTGCGAAGTATCTTGATATTCATCAAGTAATACAACGGAATACTTGGCGCGTTCTAGTTCGCCGATATCGGAAAACTTAACCGAGATATCTGCTGCAAGTGACATTTGATCATCAAATGAGAGTTGACCGGATTCTTGGCGGCGCTGGATAAAGCGTTCGACCATCGGTAATAAAGCGGTGCGCTGGCTCAAGACTTTTGCAACTTTACGAACCTCTGGATTTGTCGCGCCAGACATCTGTGCCAATTGCTCAAGAACTTCATTATCTGCTGCCGCAATTTCTTCGGGTGAGACTTGATGTTCGAGCATCAACTTGGTTAGGCCAAGCAAATCTTCAACAACTGTGCCAACCGCTGATTCATTTGAATATGAAGCATCTTCCCAATTGCGAACGATGTCATTGGCAAGTTGCCACATCGCAGCATCGCCCATTGGTTGGATATCAGCATCGATACCGAAACGGATAGAGTGTTCGGAAAGTAAACGCGCTGCATAAGAGTGATAAGTAGTAACAGCGACTTCAAGTGGAGTGTCTTCTGGGATTAACTTGGCAGCACGCAATTGACGAAGTCTGGTTCGGATACGTATCGCGAGTTCGCCAGCAGCTTTACGAGTAAATGTCAGACCAAGTATTTGGTCAGGGCGGGCAAAACCATTGGCAACTAAATAAATCACGCGCGCTGCCATGGTCTCGGTCTTACCTGAACCAGCACCTGCGATTACAACGGCAGGTTCGAGCGGATTAGATGCGATAGAAATAATTTTGCTTTGCTCGTCAGTTGGTTGATAAACCTTGGCGCCGACTTTCTGCAGCGCGGCTGCGATATCTTGCGGTGAGTATTTCTCGATCATTCGATCACCGTCCGGCCCTGGCTCTGGATCGGACAACAGGCCTTAACTACGCAGTTTTCGCACATAGTGTTGATCCGCGCCTGGAAGGATTCGGCTCCCATACCTTCAGCAATTTCTTCAATCTTCGCCTTAACTTCAACCTCATCGATCTTGAATTGCTGACGAGTTGTGACCTTTACCGAATCTTTTGCAAGGTAAACGAGTTCAGCGCCTGATGAGGACGTGCTAGATAACTTCTTATCAAAGCCATCAAGGGCAACAGCTAATTGGTAGCAAGCAAGCTGCAAGTTCTCTTTCGCTTTTTCTGCGGTGATCTGGGTCTTGCCAGTTTTAAAATCAATAACGTAATGGTTGCCGTCAGAGTCAACTTCGATGCGGTCGACGCTACCGCGGATTTCCGCGCGACCAACTTGGATCTTAAAGTTAAGTTCGGCGCCAACTACATCGCGAGTTGTGGCGGCGTGATAACGACTAAAACGCTCGAGCATCTTTACCGCGCGTTTAAGAGATGAGTTGCTTATCCAGCCTTCAGTTGGATCGATAAGTGACCAAGAGGATTCGAGCTTTGCAATTAGATCAACTTCAGAGATAGATGGATCTTCTACTTTGATCCGTGCGAATTCGTGAATTGCTGAACCAAGTATCTGCGCCGTTGAATCTCCATTTGTTCCACCACTGCGTTCGAGGAACCACTTAACTCCACACTCGGTGAAGTTTTCAGCACCTGATGGTGAAACTGGAACAAGATCACCTGCAGCAACAACGGTGTCGGTTGAAGATATTGGAAGTGAACCGGTCCAGTGTGCTGGATCTGCCGAAATAATTTGTGATTGGGAAAGGGTCTTTAGAATCGATGCTGCAGTTTCTGCAGAATCTCCACCTAAGTTCTGGCGCAGAGTTGCAACAAGTGCCGATGTTGTAAGTGGGCGCGGAACTTTGGTGATCACGGGAGTATCGAGATCTCCGGTGTTATCGAGTTCTTCAAAGTAGGCAGATGGTTCGTCATCTTCGCGCTGCACCGCTGTGACGATTAAAGCCTGGCGGGCGCGCGTTACAGCCACATGTAGCAAACGACGCTCATCTTCAGCCAGTGCACCGGCAGCAATTAGATCTAGTTCTAGCCTCGCGAGATCTCCGTGGCGTTCGCGTTCTACAAGTCTTTCACTGCCAAGTAGCGATGAACGTTGACGCAAGTTTGGCCAAACACCTTCTTGTAGACCGGCAACGGCAACAACTTCCCACTGGCGCCCCTTGGCAGAGTGCACTGTGAGAATTTCTACAACATCGGGTCGAACGCCTTGCGCGGTAATGATGTCACCAACAATGGATTCGCGAGAAAGTTCGTCAAGGAATGCTGATGGTTTGGAATACGGGAAACGCTCTGAGAAGCGCTGTGCCGAATCAAAGAGTTGGATCATCGCATCGAGATCGCGATCAGCAGCTGCACCACGATTGCCACCTCGTAACGCGGTGTTGCGCCAGGCCGTACTTAACTTTTCATTGTCGCTAGTTTTTGCGTTATCCCAAATTGCCCAAAGTAAATCTTCGGGGCGAGCATCTTTCCTGGTTAAGACTTTACGCGCAGCGAGCAAGAGCTCGTGAACACGGGTAAGCGCGGAGCTTTCTTCAATATTTATCTCGCCTTTATCAATGGCATCGATTAAGAGTTGTGTTCCACCCCGTGTATCGGTGGCATCATCGCGCGCAGCTAAAAGTGCGGTGCGAATGCGACGTAAAGAGATTGAATCTGATCCCCCAAATTCAGCGAGCAGTAAACGTTCGCAGGTATCGAGGTTTAGTGATTGATCGCCAGTTGCAACTTTTGCGATGAGAATAAATGGCGCAATCGCAGGATTGGTGGAAAGTGCTTCGAGATCTCCGGCTACTGGAATTGAAACTTGAGCAAAGGCGCGACGAAGTGCACTTGCTTGAGTACCGGCAGAACGCAAGATCACTGCCATCTGCGAATAAGGAATGCCGTGCATTAAATGGGCGCGCTTGAAAAGGTAGGCGATGTATTGCGCTTCTTCAGATTGTGAATTAAGTCGAGCGGTCGTGAAGGGGTTATCTAGCGCTGGTTTCGCACCATATGTGCAGGTGCGGGTGCGAGTGACTGAAGGTGCGCGGAAAGCAGAAGTTACCTTCTGGCCGATCTCAAAGATTTCCGGGCGGCAGCGGTATGAGTTCTGCAAAAGAATTTGGGTTGCACCCTTTTCAAGGTATGAATCAACAACTTGTTTTAACCCATCGGGATCTGCGCCGCGGAAGCGACCAACAGATGAATCAGCATCGTAGGCAATAACTAAGTCTGGGCCAGAGAGAAGATCAAGAAGTTTGCGTTGTGCAGGATCGCTTTCTTGGAATTCATCAACCATGATCGTGGCAAAACGGGCCTGCAACTGCGCACGCAACTTTTCGTTCTTCTGCAGATAAGCAATTGCCACATTAATCAATTCCGAAGGATCGATACGCATCTTGGAATCACCTGCGGTGTCTTCACGGATCGCCATAACTTCTTTGTAGCGCTTCCAGAAATCTGCAGCTGGCGCCCAATACTTTTCATTTACTCGTTCACCGCGGGTAGCAAGTTCTTCAGGTGTAATACCGCGTTCGTTGGCGCGCATAATTAAATCGCGGAGTTCGCGGATAAAGCCTTGTGTTAAAAGTGGATTGCCTTTCTTATCTTCTCCATCATGTAAATCTGTTGGCCATTTGCGATAACCGTCGATGACATCGCCTTCAAGCAATTGGCCGATGAAGTTTTCTTGTTCGGGGCCAGATAACAAAATTGGTTCGTGGTAGTTATCGCCTGAGTCCATCTTTAAAATTGAGTATGCAAGTGAGTGGAAGGTACGAGCCAGTGGTTCGTGCATCGTCACCGTTGTGCGAAGTGCAATTGCATCGCGGAGTTCGGAGGCACGTTCGCGGCCATAAGTAATCAGCAGAATTGAATCTGGATCTTGTCCTGCCGCAATGCGCGATAACGCAGCTTCGATTAATACAGATGTTTTACCTGTGCCTGGCCCACCTGCAATTAAAAGTGGGGATCCGCGATGTGCTGCCGCCTTTGCCTGTGTGGCATCTAGCTCCAAAAGCGCAGGCGCAGCGGGTGCGCGAGTGAGCTTTATGGAAGGCGTGGTCATATGAGGTATTGAACCCCACACCACTGACTTTTATTCCAATTACACGCTTTTAAAGCGTGCAGGCTTAACTATCTGCAGCCAGGTTGGCTTTCTTCTGGCGAGAAGTCGCACGTGCGCGCTCGTCACCATTTAAAGTCACCTTGCGGATACGTACTACAGCAGGCGTTACTTCTACGCATTCATCTTCGCGACAGAATTCGAGAGCGCCTTCCATATTTAACTTCTTTGGTGGAATCAAACGTTCTGATTCATCAGTTCCTGATGCGCGCATATTTGTAAGTTTCTTTTCGCGAACACAGTTAACGTCCATGTCATCGCTGCGAGAGTTTTCGCCGATAACCATGCCTTCGTAAACTTCATCGCCTGGCTCAACAAATATTGTTCCGCGATCTTGTGTTCCGTAAAGTGCGTATGAAGTAACTGTTCCCATACGGTCTGAAACAAGTGATCCTGTTGCACGTGTGCGGATATCGCCGTACCAAGGCTCGTAACCATCGAAGACGTGGTGGAGCAAACCTGTACCGCGAGTTTCAGTTAAGAACTCAGTACGGAAACCGATCAAGCCACGTGATGGAACTTTGTAATCAAGACGGATCCAACCGGTTCCGTGGTTAACCATTTGTTCCATGCGGCCCTTGCGAAGCGCCATCAACTGAGTAAGTACGCCTAGATATTCTTCAGGTGCATCAATTGTTAAACGCTCCATCGGTTCGTGAATTTTTCCATCGATCTTCTTGATAACTACCTGTGGCTTACCAACAGTTAGTTCGAAACCTTCGCGCTTCATGATTTCAACAAGAACAGCAAGCTGAAGTTCTCCGCGACCTTGTACTTCCCAAGTATCTGGACGTTCAGTATTTAGAACGCGCAGTGAAACGTTACCGACGAGCTCTGCATCAAGGCGGCCCTTAACTTGGCGCGCAGTAAGCATTTTTCCGCTCTTGCCAGCAAGTGGAGAAGTATTGATACCGATTGTCATAGAGATAGATGGTTCATCCACGATGATTAGTGGAAGTGCATGCGGGCTCTCGTTATCAGCCAAAGTTTCGCCCAAGGTAATTGTTTCGATACCTGCAACAGCGATGATGTCGCCGGGATGAGCCTCAAGTGCTGGAACGCGTTCTAGCGCTTCAGTAATCAAAAGTTCTGAAATCTTTACTCGCTCTTGGGTTCCATCTGTCTTAATCCAAGTAACGGTCTGGCCCTTTTTAATTACACCTTCGCGGACGCGACATAGTGCAAGTCGTCCCAAGAATGGTGATGAGTCAAGGTTTGTAACGTGTGCTTGCAGTGGTGCACCTTCATGATACTCAGGTGCTGGAATTGCAGAGAAGATAGTGTCGAATAAAACATCGAGGTTCTCTTCTTCTGGCATGCCACCATCAGAAGGACGCTTTAGTGATGCACGACCTGCTTTGGCAGATGCATATACAACTGGGAATTCGATCTGTTCTTCATTTGCGCCAAGATCAAGGAAGAGTTCGTAGGCTTCATCGACAACTTCAGCGATACGTGAATCGGGGCGGTCAACCTTGTTGATCAACAAGATAACTGGCAAATTCTTTTCTAACGCTTTACGCAATACGAAACGAGTTTGTGGAAGTGGGCCTTCTGAAGCATCAACGAGCAAAATTACGCCGTCGACCATTTCAAGTCCGCGTTCTACTTCGCCACCGAAGTCAGCGTGGCCCGGAGTATCAATAATGTTAACGATTGTGTTGCCGCGCTTTACCGCGGTGTTCTTGGCAAGGATCGTAATTCCCTTTTCGCGTTCTAGATCCATTGAATCCATCATGCGGTCTTGGCCTTCGCCCTGAACCTTGTGTGCTGCAAATGCACCGGATTGCCAAAGCATGGCATCGACCAGAGTGGTCTTGCCGTGGTCAACGTGAGCGATGATCGCTACGTTACGCAAATCTTCGCGCTTTTTAACTGGCAGATCTTTTAGGTGGGCTTGTTTCTTAGACAAAGGAGCAACTTTCGTTAGGCATCACTAGGAATAAGGAGATCTCATTCAGGCAAGAGACGATCGTACTAAAGGCTCTGCATAAGGACTAATTACCCGCGTAGAGGCGATGAGAATTCTTCATTATTTGAGTGATTTACTACATACTAAATGCCTATTAGATCCGAACTAGATCCAAAACATGAAGAGGTTGGAAGATGTCACAAGCAGTTAATGATCCAGCAAAGAGTGCAGCGATTTCAGCTGATGATCATGAATTTGTCTTTCACTCGTGGTCTGCGCAGGGCGCAATTAAGCCACTTCCAATTTCAGGTAGCGCTGGTTCACGTTTCTGGGATTACGAAGGAAACACTTACCTAGATTTCTCTTCACAACTTGTCTTTACCAATATCGGTCACCAACATCCTAAAGTTGTTAAGGCGATTCAAGAGCAAGCCGCTGTTATTACAACTATGGCGCCACAACATGCCAGCGAAGTTCGCAACCAAGCAGCGCGCGACATCGTTGAGCTAGCCGGCGATAAGTTCGCGAAAGTATTTTTTACAACCGCAGGTGCTGACGCGATTGAAAATGCGATCCGCATGTCGCGTTTACATACTCGCAAACATAAAGTTCTATCTACTTACCGTTCTTATCACGGCAATACTGGCGCTGCTATTAATGCAACTGGCGACCCACGCCGTTTCCCAAATGAATTTGCCTTCGGACATGTTCACTTCTGGGGCCCTTACCTTTACCGCACTTCTTTCTGGGCAACTGATGAAGCGCAAGAATGTGCACGCGCTTTAGAACATCTTGAGCAGACCATTATCTTTGAAGGTCCAAATACCATTGCGGCAATTTTGATCGAATCAATTCCTGGAACTGCTGGCGTACTTGTGCCACCAAAGGGATATCTCGAAGGCGTACGAGCACTTTGCGATAAGTACAAGATTCTTTGGATCGCAGATGAAGTTATGGCTGGTTTTGGTCGCACTGGTAAATGGTTTGGTTTCCAGCACTCAGCAGCAACTCCAGATCTAATTACCTTCGCGAAGGGCGTGACATCGGGTTACATCCCACTCGGTGGCGTAATCATTAGCGGCGATGTTGCAAAGACCTTTGATGAAACTGTTTTCCCAGGTGGACTCACATATATGGGCCACCCACTTGCTACTGCGACTGCCGTTGCAACAATTCAAGTAATGAAGGAGGAGAAGATGGTCGAGAACGCAGCGGCTATTGGCGAAAAGATTCTTGGCCCTGGGCTTCATGAGATGGCGAAGAAACATAAGTTAATCGGTGATATTCGCGGCAAGGGCGTTTTCTGGGGCGTTGATCTAGTTACTGATCGCGCAACTCGTGCACCACTCGCACCTTATGGCGCATCAAGCCCTGCGATGAATGAATTAGTAGCGGCCTGTAAGAAGAACGGGTTAATGCCATTTAATAACTTCAACCGCATTCACTTGTGCCCACCATGCAATATCAGTGAGGCAGATGCGAAACTTGGTTTAGAGATTATTGATAAATCACTTGGTGAGATTGCGAAGCACTACACCGGCGCTTAGACGTTAAATCTAAACTCCACAACATCACCATCGGCCATTACATATTCCTTGCCTTCCATACGGACCTTGCCTTTAGCTTTCGCTTCAGCCATTGATCCTGCGGCGATTAGATCGTCAAAGCTAACAATTTCGGCTTTGATAAATCCTTTTTGGAAATCAGTATGAATAACGCCGGCCGCCATTGGAGCCGTGTCACCTTTATGAATTGTCCAAGCGCGCGCTTCTTTTGGACCAGCAGTTAAATAAGTCTGTAGACCAAGAACGCTAAATCCAACGCGGGCCAGCGTTGCAAGGCCGGGCTCTTTCATTCCGATTGATTGCAGAAGCTCTAAAGCATCTTCATCACTTAGTTCAGCAAGCTCTGCTTCAGTTTTAGCATCAAGGAAAATTGCTTCGGCTGGTGCGACAAGATCAGCCAACTTCTTGCGAAGATCGCCATCGTTAAGTTCTGCGGCATCAACGTTAAATACATATAAGAATGGCTTCGCAGTTAACAAGTGAAGGTCGCGCAGAAGGTCGAGATCAAGACCTGAAGATGAAAGTGGCTTTCCGCTCTGCAAATGTGCTTCGGCTTTCTTAACCGCTTCTACAACAGGTGCAATCTCTTTATTGGTGCGCGCCTCTTTTTCTAGACGGGGCAGCGCTTTCTCAATTGTCTGCAAATCAGCGAGCGCCAGTTCAGTATTAATCGTTTCCATATCGCTACCTGGATCGATGCGCCCATCAACGTGCACAACATCGCCGTCGTTGAAGACGCGGATAACCTGACAGATCGCATCGGTTTCGCGGATATTGGCTAAGAATTTATTTCCAAGGCCGGCACCTTCTGATGCGCCCTTAACAATGCCTGCGATATCTACGAAAGATAGGGCAGCTGGAAGCAACTTCTCAGAGCTAAAGATTGTGGCCAGTTTGGCTAAGCGCTCATCCGGTACGCCTACGACGCCGACATTTGGCTCGATTGTGGCGAAGGGATAGTTAGCGGCGAGGACGTTATTTTTGGTGAGCGCATTAAAAAGGGTCGACTTTCCAACGTTTGGCAGTCCGACGATTCCAATTGACAGGCTCATAAGGAGTAGAGCCTACGCGCCATTGTCAGCCCTTCCTGCCACGATAGGCCCATGTCAAGCGCAGCAGTGGCCATTCTTACACTCGTTATCGGGCTCGTTCTCGGTTATTTCATCGCAAGCAGGCGCACTACTAAAGATGGGGTCTCTGCTGCAGAGTTTGCATCAGTGCGCGCTGAACGCGATTTATATAAATCCGAACGCGATAACGCAATGGCGGGTTCAAAGCTGGCAACTGAAATTGAAGCGATGAAAAGTGCGATGGAGAAATTGCAGAAGGAAGCATCTGATGCCGACCGCCGTCGCATCGAAGCCGAATCCGATATCCGCACTCAAGTAAAGGCGATGTCAAACCACAACGAATCACTTGTTGCACAAACCAAAGCAATTGCAGGTGCGCTTTCACATTCACAGAAGCGTGGAAAATTCGGCGAAGCACAACTAGAACTGATGCTCGAAGATGCGGGCCTACATAAAGGCATCGAATACACCGCGCAGCGTTCCACAACCGATGATGATTCATCCGGTATCCCCGACATCACCGTGCGCATGCCTGGTGGTACCAAGTTATTTATCGACTCCAAGTTTCCATTCGATCGCTTCATTGAAGCCCACGAAGTTGAAGATGGCGCCGAACGCGAACGTTTATTCCATGAACATAAGAAAGATCTCGCTAGCCACGTAACCGCTCTCGCTAAGCGCGGTTATCACGAGTCACAAGATTCTCCAGATTTCGTAATCCTCTTTGTTCCATTTGAATCACTGCTCACCGAGGCACTTCGCGTTGATCCGCTCTTCCTCGACACTGCATTTAAGCAAAACGTCACTATTGCAACGCCTACTTCGATGATGGCTCTGCTGCGCACAATCGGCAACGTTTACTCACGCAACTCTGTGGCTCTTAACGCTGAAAACATCGCTAAATCTGCCGGGCTCTTTATGAAAGATTTAACGCTGCTCCACACCAAGATCATCAGGGTTGGAACAGCGCTTAACTCACTCTCTAAGGCTTACGGAGAGTTGATTCCTACCGCTGAATCAACAGTTAAGCGTGCCGCAGCCAAGATCATTAGCTTTGGAGTCTCGGGAGATAAAGATAAACTCTCACTTACCTACCCAGATGCGCCTGCTGAAGTGCGAGAGTTAAAGAACGCCGAACTCGGCGGCGAAGAAGATTTCATTGATGCAGAAGAAGTAAAGGATGAAGAATGAGCACAAATGTAGATACAAAACCTTTGATCAAAGGCCCTGGCCTAAAGAAAGAAGGCGTAGTCGTTCTGCAGACTCTCTTTATTGCGCTCTTTGCCGGTCTTGAACTTCTCATCCGCAGCGGAGCCGGCATCGTCTCAGGCCTAATCATCTGCGTTGTTCTCTATGGCGGACTTCGCTTCGGTCGCAAAGGCACCACATACGTCTCTGTTGTCACTCCGCCTTTGGCATATGCAGCAACAGTCTTGCTCTATCTAATTTTCTCTGTTGGATTTAAGCCATCTCGTTTAGGAATTGATTTCATCGCATCCCTTGCCAGCATCGCTCCATACCTAATGGTTAGCGCACTTTACGGCTGGTTTGTATTTCTCAACGAAAAAGCAAAAGCGCGTAAACCAAAGCCACGCGGTTAATTACTTACTGGCTGTCTTTAAATCTTTACGTAGCTCAGGTGGCAGAGCAAAGAGCAGCGATTCTTGCGTCGCAGTAACTTCTTCAACGCTGCCAAAGCCGCGTTCTGCTAGCCAGGCCAGTAAATCGCGAACCAAAATTTCAGGCACTGATGCGCCGCTAGTTACACCAATAGTTTCAACTCCAGTTAGCCAAGCATCATCTGCTTCTTCTGCGTAATCAATTAAATAAGCGTTCTTTGCGCCATATTCCTTGGCAACTTCAACTAAGCGAACTGAGTTTGAAGAGTTAGTTGAACCGACCACGATTACCAATTCTGCTTGTGGGGCGATCTGCTTAATCGCTTCTTGACGGTTCTGCGTTGCATAACAAATGTCATCTGATGGTGGGTTAGCAATCTCAGGGAAACGATCTTTAAGGATGGCAACTGATTGCATCGTCTCATCAACGCTCAAAGTTGTTTGAGTCAACCAAACTAATTTCTTTCCTGGCGTTGGCACAATCGTGCGAGCTTCATCAAGACCATCGACGATGCGCACCTTGCCTGGAGCTTCTCCGGCGGTACCTTCAACTTCTTCGTGGCCGTTGTGACCGATTAAAAGAATTTCTGTTTCATCATCGGCAAAACGTTTTACTTCGTTATGAACCTTCGTTACCAAAGGACATGTGGCATCGATGGTCTTTAGATTGCGCGCTGCTGCTTGTTCGTGCACTGCAGGTGAAACTCCGTGCGCTGAGAAGACAACGGTTGAACCTTCTGGAACTTCATCGGTCTCGTTAACGAAGATGACTCCGCGCGCTTCGAGGGTTGTGACCACATGCTTGTTGTGGACGATCTCCTTACGGACATAAATTGGAGCGCCATAGAGTTCAAGTGACTTTTCCACGGTAATGACCGCACGGTCTACGCCGGCGCAATATCCGCGTGGCGCTGCAAGTAGAACTCTCTTAGCCATGTGGGTGAGTCTATTAGGCTCGCCCCATGTTCGAAACTTCAAGTGAATCCCCCGCGCCAGTACGGGTGGTCTCTGAGGCGATCAAAGAATATGTAGAACGCCTGGGCCCAATTTGGATTGAAGGCGAGATCTCAGAACTCAACGAACGCAGCGGTGGAATGGCCTTTATGCGCCTGCGCGATACATCGGTTGATATGAGCCTTTCAGTGATGTGTTACAAAAACGTATTAGCAGCTGTGCAACCATTGCCGGCAAATGCGCGCGTAGTTATCCACGCTAAAGCATCTTGGTTTACCAAAAATGGTTCGCTCACGATGTCTGCAAAAGAGATCCGCCAAGTTGGCGTTGGTGAACTACTTGCACGTCTTGAAGCGCTCAAGGGTGTTCTTGCTGCTGAAGGTTTATTTAGCGCAGATCGCAAAGTCGCTCTGCCGCTCTTGCCACGCAAAGTTGGTCTGATCTGTGGTCGCAATACCGATGCCGAGAAAGATGTTGTTGAAAACGCACGACGTCGTTGGCCAGCAGTTGAATTTGAAATCCGCGAAGTCGCAGTGCAAGGCGCAGCAGCTGTCGTTGAAGTATCCGAAGCGCTGCGCGAGCTAGAAAGTATCGAAGATGTCGATGTCATCATCATTACTCGCGGTGGTGGATCATTTGAAGACTTGTTGCCATTTAGCGATGAGAGTCTGGTTCGTTTGGCGGCAAGTTGTGAAACACCAATTGTTAGCGCAATTGGCCACGAGAAAGATTCACCGCTCCTTGATTTAGTTGCAGACTATCGCGCATCAACTCCAACCGATGCGGCAAAGCGCGTGGTGCCAGATATTGAGCAAGAGATCGCCGATATCAACAAGATCCGTGATCGCATATATCGCCGCTTGGTATCAACGATTGATTACGAGTTAAATCAGATTTCACAACTGCGCAATCGCCCAGTGATGAAAGACCCAAGCGTGATGGTCAAAGTTCGCGTTGAAGAGTTAAACGCTTTGTGCGATCGTTCCCACCGTGGATTTAAAGCGCTGCTTGATATTGAGAAGAAAGAGATCAAGGGCGTTATCGCTCACCTGCGTTCGCTTTCACCACAATCAACGATGGACCGCGGATATTCAGTGGTCCAAAGCGATGACGGAAAGATTGTGCGCGATCCCACAAAGTTAAAGGCTGGCGCTGTGCTGCGTATCCGGGCCGCCAAAGGCGAAGCTCGCGCAAGTGTTCTTGAACTTAAATCAGAATGAAAGAGTAGATTTAACCCATGGCCGCTAAAGATGGAAAACCTTCATATGAAGAAGCTCGCGATGAGCTCGCTGAAATCGTTGAATCACTTGAAGATGGCAGCGCCACTTTAGAAGAATCGTTAAAGCTCTGGGAACGCGGCGAAGAGTTAGCCAAGATCTGCCAAGAATGGTTGGACGGAGCTAAGAAGAAGTTAGATGCTGCGAAGAAGCCGGCGCAATAATGGCTCCACAATTTTCATACTCTGATTTACTGCCAATCGGCGAAGATAAAACTAAGTACCGCAATATTGGAAAAGATGGCGTAAGCGTCATCAAACTTGGTGATCGCGAATTCTTGCAAGTTGCGCCAGAGGCTCTGACTTTACTTACTGAAACTGCGATCCACGATATTTCGCATTACCTGCGCGCAGAACATTTGCAGCAGTTGGCAAATATCTTGAAGGACCCAGAGGCTTCACCTAACGATCGCTTTGTGGCACTCGATTTGCTCAAGAACGCCAACATTTCAGCCGGCGGAATTCTGCCGATGTGCCAGGACACTGGCACCGCACTTGTGATGGGTAAGAAAGGTCAATATGTATTGACCACCGCGAAAGATGAAGTTGCGATCTCGCAAGGCATTTACGATGCCTATACAAAGTTAAATCTGCGTTATTCGCAGATGGCTCCCGTGACTACTTGGGATGAGAAGAACACTGGCAACAACTTGCCTGCACAGATCGAAATCTTTGCTGATTCTGATCATCAAGATGAATACAACTTTATGTTTATCGCAAAAGGCGGCGGCAGCGCCAATAAATCATTCTTATATCAAGAGACTAAAGCGGTTCTAAATCCCAAGTCATTTATGACCTGGCTCGATGAAAAGCTCCGTTCCATCGGCACTGCAGCGTGCCCGCCGTATCACTTGGCAATTGTCATCGGTGGAACAAGTGCCGAGCACACAGTTAAGACTGCAAAGCTAGCCAGCACTAAGTATTTAGATTCACTTCCAACATCAGGAGATGGTGCAACTGGCCATGGTTTCCGCGATATTGAACTTGAAAAAGAGGTTCTAGAACTAACTCGCACCTTGGGAATCGGAGCGCAGTTCGGTGGCAAGTACTTCTGCCACGATGTTCGCGTTATTCGCTTGCCGCGTCACGGTGCATCTCTGCCGATTGCAATTGCTGTTTCCTGTTCAGCAGATCGCCAAGCAAAGGCGAAGATCACTAAAGATGGCATCTTCCTTGAAGAGTTAGAGCGCGATCCAGCGCATTTCTTACCTGAAACAACTGATTCACACTTGGACGATAACGTTGTGAAGATTGATTTAAATCTGCCAATGGCTGCAGTGCTCGCAGAACTTTCTAAGCACCCAGTTAAGACTCGTGTTTCACTGACCGGCACAATCGTTGTTGCTCGCGACTTGGCCCATGCGCGAATTAAAGAGGGCCTTGATGCCGGCAAAGGCTTGCCGCAATATATGAAGGATTACGCCGTTTATTACGCAGGCCCGGCCAAGACTCCATCTGGTTTTGCATCCGGATCTTTCGGTCCAACAACTGCAGGTCGTATGGATTCATACGTTGAACAATTCCAAGCAGCTGGTGGATCATTTGTAATGCTCGCTAAAGGAAATCGTTCAAAGGCTGTAACCGATGCGTGTAAATCACACGGTGGTTTTTATCTTGGATCAATCGGCGGACCAGCTGCGCGCCTTGCGCGAGATTGCATCAAGAAAGTTGAAGTTCTGGATTTTGAAGATCTCGGAATGGAAGCAGTCTACAAAATAGATGTTGTAGATTTCCCAGCGTTTATTGTTGTAGACGATAAGGGCAATGATTTCTTTGCCCAGACTTCCAAACCTTTAACAATCGGCAAGAGAGCCGAGATTTAATCTTTAGTAGTAATTGCTGCGCTTGAACTTAGCCCATGCTTTACATGGGTTGTCATAGCGCGCCTCGATATAGCGAAGTCCCCAACGGATCTGAGTTACCGGGTTGGTTCGCCAATCGGTTGAAACAACATCCATACGCGATGCCGGCAGAGCCTGTGGAATTCCATGTGCGCCAGAAACCCTGTTGCGCGCCTTGTAATTCCAGTGGCTCTCTTTAGTCCAAAGACGGTTCAAACAGAGGTACTGATCCTCGCCCCAGGCATATTCAGTTAAAGCGATTGCTTTGGCAACCTTCTTGGCACCGATGATTGTGCGAGCAGCTTCAACTTGCTGGCTAACGGCGGCGGCGAGCGCCATCTGCGAAGCAAAGAGATCGGCCTTCTCATCGAGCTGGGTGTAAAGAGCGGCGCCTTCTGAAAGATCGACCTCGTTATTAAAGTTCACTGATTTCATCAACTTCGCCGAAGTTGGCAATGCCAGACTTGTGGTCGTTGGGAAGTCGAGACCGTTAGCCGTTGGTTGGGCGGCGGTCGTCAGGATGAAAGTGGCAACCAGAGTCCAAAGGGCGCGCGACTTAAAGCGGTTGGAGCGCGTAAGTGAATACGTACTCGACTTCTTTTTTGCCATCGTTGCCTCCTTCTCTGCTCTCGTTTACTTCTTTGGCCCGTGGCGCATCGACCTAAAAATAGGTTGATGACCTGCGGGGAATGAGTTAAGGGTGGCAAGGTGGGTGAGATGTCGCAAATTAAAGCCTGCGTGTGGCGTAAATTCTCAGGAAAGTCGCTTGCTGTGGACGAGCAAAAGTCCTGCTCAGTTAGGGCGAAGTCCGTAATGTCCGAATTGTGACTGTGAGATTTAATGAGGGGTGTTAAGCGATAGGTCCTTCAAGCATCTCGGTCACAAGCGCTGCGATCGGCGAGCGCTCGCTCCGGGTCAGGGTCACGTGGGCAAAGAGCGGATGGCCTTTGAGGGTTTCAACGACGGCGACAACGCCATCGTGGCGCCCCACCCGGAGGTTGTCGCGCTGAGCGACATCGTGGGTGAGCACAACTCGTGAGGATTGGCCGATTCGGGACAGGACGGTGAGCAAGACTCCGCGTTCTAGCGACTGGGCTTCATCAACAATTACGAAAGAGTCGTGGAGCGAACGTCCGCGGATATGGGTCAGCGGCAGAACTTCAATTAGCCCGCGCGCCATTACCTCTTCGATCACCGCTTCCGAAACGAGTGCCCCCAAAGTGTCGAAGACGGCTTGGGCCCAAGGCGACATCTTCTCGCCTTCACTGCCCGGCAAGTAGCCGAGCTCTTGTCCGCCAACTGGATAGAGCGGACGGAAGATGACAACTTTCTTATGGAGGCGCTTTTCCATCACCGCTTCAAGGCCGGCGCAAAGTGCGAGCGCCGACTTTCCGGTTCCGGCGCGACCACCAAGGGAGACGATTCCGATATCGGGATCTAATAAAAGGTCGAGGGCAATCCGTTGTTCGGCCGAGCGCCCGTGAAGACCAAAGGCGTTGCGATCACCGCGCACCAACTGCAGGCGCTTGTCGGCGGTGACTCGGGCAAGGGCGCTTCCTTTTTCAGAATGTAAAACTATTCCGGTATGTACCGGCAATTGATGCGCGGCTTCATGGTCTGCGCGATCTGAGGCATAGAGCTCATCGATAACGTTGTGGCCACAATCGACTTCTTCGATACCAGTCCATCCGCTGTTGGAAACTAGTTCGGCTAAATACTCTTGCGCTTCAACGCCAACTGAAGATGCCTTAACGCGAAGCGGCAAATCTTTAGTAACGAGAACAACTTGTTTTCCATCAGACATTAAATTCTTTGCGATCGCCAGGATGCGCGAATCGTTTGTGCCATCGCGCAAGAAGCCGTGTGGCAAGGTGCTCAAATCGGTGTGGTTTAACTCAACTGAAAGCGTGCCGCCTTCTGGGGTAATCACTAGCGGCTGATCGAGGCGGCCGTGTGAAACACGCAAATCATCAAGGGTGCGAAGTGCGGCGCGGGCAAAGTATCCGAGTTCTGGATGATCGCGCTTGGTCTCTAACTCACCAATAACTGCGATTGGGATGATGACTTCATGCTCTTCAAATTTCGAGAGCGCGTTCGGATCTGCCAGGAGAACGCTGGTATCTATGACGTAAGTCTTTATTAAATTCTTTTTCTTACCTGAAGATACTGGAGTAGCCAATGGCCAGCTCTCGCATTCTCTTTAGTTGTATCCGATGGGACTTGCTTCTGACTAGAAAAAGATAGAACGCAGGAGAGGTCTTTCAGGTGCGACACGCCATAGCGTTTTTAAGCGCCGAGACGACGATGGCGCTGTGAATATGCGCGAAGAGCACGTAAGAAATCAACGCGGCGGAAATCAGGCCAATAGGCTTCGCAGAAATAGAACTCCGATAGCGCGCTCTGCCATAACAAGAATCCGCCAAGGCGTTGTTCACCTGATGTGCGGATCAAAAGTTCTGGGTCGGGTTGGCCTGCGGTATATAAAAACTTCGAAATCTCATCAGCGCTTAGCTCGTTGGCAGCGCTTTCTAGCGTTGCGCCAGTTGCGCTCTTGCCCTGCAGGTATCCCTTAACAGCATCGACGATTTCGCGCCGGCCGCCGTAGCCAATTGCAACATTTACTTCGACTCCACCATCGATAACCGGAGGTAGGTTCGCCAGCTTTTCACTTAGCCAAGGCGGCAAGAGGTCGAGTGCGCCAACGGCCTTGATATTCCACTTACCTGTTGCACAGAGTTCATCGACGGTATCGCCAATAATTTTTAGTAAGCCATCGAGTTCTTCAGGGGTGCGCTTAAAGTTTTCGGTAGATAACAGCCAGAGCGTTACAACTTCTACTTGGGCTTCATCGCACCAGCCGAGAAATTCCACGATCTTGCTCGCCCCGCGACGATGGCCTTTGGGATCGACAGGGCTTGGATTCTCTTTCGCAAAACGGCGATTGCCATCGAGGATTACTCCAACGTGGCGCGGGGTCTTTGAGAAATCTAGATCTTTAACAATCCGCCACTCATAAAGTGGGTAGAGCGCAGATTTAATTGCGTTACGAATAGGTCTTAACAATTTTGCGCTCTGCAATAAATGAAGCGATTGGCAAAGTGCCAGCTAGAGCCAGCCATATAACGCGGCGCAACTCCCAGCGCGCTTTTACGGAAAATTGGATTGCCGCTAAAAGGTAAACGGCGTAAACCCAGCCATGAACGAAGGGAATCCAGGCGACCTTGGCCTTCCAGTCTTCGTTGTTAAATAGATAAGCCACTGGCAGATCAACAAACCAGAGAAGCAGTGACATAACTCCGGCGATTACCGCCATTACTCGAAATCTCTTTACCGCACCGCTCATGGCTTAATACTACGGCGGTAGAAGGGAAGGTAAAGAACGATCGCAGCCATAAGCCACCAGATCGCTACATAGGAAATATGTTGCCAGTAATAACCGGCCACTTTTGAAACAGGAGGTGCGGCAACCACGCGATCGCGGATTAACTCACCTGCGCCAGTCTTTTCAGATTTTGCGACAACGAATCCGTCATATAGTTCAAGATCTGTAAGACCAACGATGACGCTGCTATCCAACCTTGAGATAACCCCAGGTACATTTTCTGCGCGATCATCGTTTTGATGCGGCTGCAGAGCGCCAACAATTTCAACTCTCGTAGACATCGCAACTTCAGGGTTATTCAAACGATCTGCCCACAGTCCGCGAACCACCAATATTCCAGATAGTGGGTCAGAACCATCCACTTGCAACAAGGCAACTTCCCAATCACTTACCTGGCCATCAATATCTTTCTGGACCGGCGCCTTGAAGTTAGCAACGTAAAACCCAGATACTGCAACGCTCTTATTTACATTTCTTGAATCAAGGGTTACCGAAGGCTTTGCTAATTCACCTAGTGAATAGATCTTTGGATCTATGACTTTGGCTGCAGCATTTAACTCTTTAACAATTACTGAGCGATCTAACTGCCAATTACCTAGGGCTATAAAAATTAGCGCTAGCGAAATAACAGCGGCGCCTTGAAAAAACTTTTTAATTATCGGTTGGGTTTTCATCTTTGCGGGCGTTCATACGCATGTAACGCTTGTAGAAACTACGCAGTAAAAAGGCAACAGATATACAGAGAAATAAAACGGTAAGTGATCCGGGCCAACCTTGATCTACAGTTTCACGCATACCCTAATCATGCCATAATCAACTCATGAAAGAAGCGCAGGAGTTTTCCTACGAAGATCGCTATGGCAAAGCCGGCGGAAATCGTTGGGTTGCATATGCCTTTGCTATTTCTATCGTTGGACTTCTGTGGATTTTCTGGGCAGGGCTTCATCATTCAAATCCATCAATTAGCAGCCAATTAATTTCATTTGAAGTAACAGGTGAAAAAGAGATCTCTCTTCGTTATTCAATAAATCGCACAAATTCAGATCAAGTAGTTATCTGCACGCTAAAAGCTTTAGATCAAGATAAAAGCGTTGTTGGCCAAATTGATGACACTATCCCTGCAGGTGAGCGCTTTAGCCAGCAAGTAACTGCTATTCCCACACGCTCAGCGCCGTTCACTGCCAGCATCGCCCGTTGTCGCGCCGAATAATTACTTCGTATACCGTTGCCCCTTATGAGTACCCCACAAACTTGGCTTACCCAAGAAGCCGCTGATCGCTTACGCGCCGAACTCGAAAACCTCGAGAACGTTGGCCGTAAAGAAGTCACGGCAAAGATTGAGGCTGCTCGCGCAGAAGGAGATCTAAAAGAGAACGGTGGCTATCACGCTGCGCGCGATGAACAAGGCAAGATGGAAGCGCGTATTCGCCAACTTAAGCAGATGCTCGAGAACGCACACATCGGAACTCCACCAGCTTCTGAAGATGGCACCGTTGGTCCCGGCATGGTTATCACCGCAATCATTGCTGGCGATGAAGAAAAATTCTTACTTGGCTCACGAGAGATTGCGTCTGGCGACCTAAGCGTTTACAGCGAGAAATCTCCACTTGGTGCCGCAGTCATGGGCGCAAAGATCGGTGACACCGTTTCTTACACCGCACCTAATGGCAAGGAAATCAAAGTCGAGATTAAAGCCGCAACTGCTTATTAATCACAAAAAATAGAGTTCTTTTATTTCTTCCAGTTTCTAATTAGGTGATCACTTGCTTTCATCTGGAAATACGATGCGAGGCCACGAATAAGCGAGGTTTGCACGTAAGAAAACGCCCAAATGATTAATACTGCCGCCCAATAAGCAAATTTTAGCCAGGCTGGATCTGGAATAAAAAAACCAATGAAAAAGAGAATGACGACGCTAACAACATTCAGTGTTTGAAGCACTTTGCCAATACTCTCAAAGAGAGAGGCAAACTTGATCGTCCGTTTAGCCGCCTCTTCGCCAATCTTGATTTGATCTGAGAGAGTTAAGTTTTTTTGCACGGGCTTAATGATTGGTGATGGGGCTTCTTCATCCACATCGGATTCATCCATCTCGACAGGCTTGGAATCTCTAAACTTAGTGCTCCATTCCCAGGTTAATACTCTGGAACAGTCTTGACAGGTTCCGTCAAAATTTGGAACCGGAGTTTCACATTTACAAAATTTGGCCATAAGGAAATCTAACTAATTTTGTACTAAATATCTACAGAAATCTAGTAAGTGGCTCTTCCACCTGATGCATCAAAGGTGAAACCGGTTGTAAATGAGCACGCCTTAGATGCCATGAAGGCAACGATCTCGGCTACTTCTTCAGGCTGACCAACGCGTCCCATTGGGATTCGGCTGATCATGTACTTCAAGGTTTCTTCGCTGGTATTTGAATTCATTGGCGTGCTGATAACTGCAGGTGCAAGTGCGTTGATTACAACGCCATGTGGTGCAACTTCTTTTGCTGCGCCTTTAACAAAGCCGATTATGCCGGCCTTTGATGTGTTGTAAGGAGATAACCCTGGGTTTCCTTCTTTGCCCGCAATAGATGCCAAATGCACGATGCGCCCGTACTTCTTCTCTTTCATTGAAGGAATTACGGCTTGGGTAAGCCAAATTGCTCCGTAGAGATTTACTTGTAAAACCTTTTCAAAGTCTGGCCAATTAACATCTTCGACTACGGTATTTGATGGGCCAACAATTCCTGCAGTGTTAATGAGAGCATCGATCTTGCCGTGATCTTTCAAGATTGCAGAGACCGCTTTATCAATCTGATCTTGGCTAGAAATATCGCAGACGTGGCTCTGGTTAGCGTTTAGTGAAAGCTCTTTTGATAGATCAGTCAGGGCCGCGGCGTTGAAATCGAGTGCGATAACGGTTGCACCACGAGCGGCGATTAACTGTGCGCTGGCTTTACCGATGCCGGTTGCTGCGCCTGAGATAACGACTACTTGGCCGTTGAATTCAACTGATGAAGTGCTGGTCATTTGTATTCCTTACTTCATCCGAGGATCTATATGGATCTTTGGGCCATCGCCTGCACCTGCAGGACGCTTGCCCATAAAGACATCGTGTACTTCATTGAGCGAAATTGTTGCAGCAATAAGCGGGCGAGGATCAACTTCTCCGCGCGCAAAGATTTCAATTGCTCCTTTAAGGCCAGGAGATGCTGACAAAATTCCGACCGCGGTTACATCTTTAAGCGCGAGATCGCGTGAATCGATCAGGCTTGGCTCTCCCGAGATACCGATGTACACAACGCGGCCTCCCGGTTCAACAGCCTGAACTATTTCGTGCGGAATTGATTTGTGATTGGTTGCATCAATGATTCCGTCAAAGCCAGTCCTTGGTTTTACCAAATCAGTACCTGCGTTTTTGATTCCGATTTCATGCGCAAGTTTTATAGTGCGTTCGTTGCGACCGACTAGGTGCACGTTGGCACCTGCGGCTTGAGCAAGTTGTGCGCAGAGAAGTCCGATAGTTCCGGTTCCGTAAATCAATATTTCTTTGCCAGGTCCAGCAAGTGCTGCTTCAACTGCGCGCAGTGAATTGCCTGCTGGTTCGATAAGTGCGCCAATGGCATCATCAATTGAATCTGGAAGTGCATGTAGTGCGCGCTCTGGTACTAGAAGTTTTTCAGCGCAAGCACCAGGCCATCCGTTGCGAACTCCGATTTCATAGCGATCATCGCAAACATGTTGGCGACCTGAAGTGCAGCGGTAACAAGTTCCGCAGCCAAGCATCGTGTCACCAGTGACACGTTGACCAAGCCACTTTGGATTAACACCTTTACCAATTTCGGAAACAACTCCGCACCATTCGTGGCCGATGCGAACTGGATATTTAGCTTGGTTGCTGTGGAGATAAACCATTTCTCCGGTGAAGAACTCTTGATCAGTCCCGCAGATTCCAACGCGCGTTACATCGACAACGACTTGGTTATCCCCTGCTACTGGCTCTGGAACATCTTCAACAATGGAATTGTTTGGCGAAGTTATAGTCAGGGCCTTCATGCCGTCACTATACTCAAACCGATATCAGCACCGATAGCGGTGCGAATTAAAGGAGTTAGCAAAGATGCGCAGCGCCCATTGGTATGGCGGCAAAGACCGTGATGGATTCATTCACCGCGCATGGATGCGCCGCGGCTTGCCGAAAGATGCCTTTGATGGCCGCCCACATATCGCGATTGCAAATACCGCATCAGATTTAACTCCCTGCAACTCTCACTTAAATGAAGTGATGGAGTATGTAAAGAACGGAATCTGGGAAGCCGGTGGCGTTCCACTAAATATGCCAGCTGTTTCATTGGGTGAAACTCTGGTTCGCCCTACCGCGATGTTGTGGCGCAATATGGCGGCAATGGCAACGGAGGAATTAATCCGCGCTAATCCAATTGATGGCGTAGTTCTTCTCGGCGGTTGCGATAAGACGATTCCATCTTTATTGATGGCGGCATCTTCAGTTGATATTCCAGCGCTAGTTGTTCCTGGCGGACCGATGCTCACTGGAACTTTTCAAGGAACGCCACTTGGTTGCGGCACAGATGTATTTAGATTGAGCGAAGAAGTTCGTGCTAAGAAACTTAGTGAAGCAAAGTTCTTAGATTCAGAATCAGCAATGATCCGCAGCCGTGGACATTGCAACACCATGGGAACTGCATCAACTATGGGAATCATGGCTGAAGCACTTGGCATGGTTATTCCAGGAATTGCTGGCACGCCAGCGCCGGATAGCCGCTTGCTTCAGTACTCACAAGAGTCAGGTCGCCGCATCGTTGAGATGGTGCACGAAGGTTTAAAGCCAAGTGACATCATGGTTAAAGGTTCATTCCTTAACGCGATCGTTGCACTTGCTGGTATCGGTGGATCAACAAATGCCGTTGTGCACTTGCTCGCGATTGCTGGCCGCTTAGGTATTGATCTAACGCTCGATGATTTCGATCGCACGGGTTCTCGTGTTCCGCTGCTAGTTAATCTCCAGCCTGCCGGCAAGTACTTAATGGAAGATTTCCATCGCGCTGGTGGTTTGCGCGCAGTATTTAAAGAGCTCGAAGATCTCCTTGATCCGAAGGCAATTACAGTTCTCGGAACTCCTTTGGTTAAAGGCTTAGCAGAAGCTGAAATTTATGACACTGATGTAATCCGTACACGTAAGGAACCGTTACAGCCAAGTGCTGGAATTGCAGTTCTGCGCGGAAATCTTGCACCACTTGGCGCAGTAATTAAACCTGCTGCAGCAAGTGCCAACTTGTTAAAGCACCGCGGTAAAGCGATGGTCTTCGACAGCATTGAAGATTTCAAAGCGCGCATCAATGATCCAAATCTTGATGTTGATGAGAACTCAGTTTTGATTCTGCGCGGATGCGGACCAAAGGGTTATCCCGGAATGCCAGAAGTTTCCAATATGCCGATGCCACAGAAGATGCTCGATAAAGGTGTGCGCGACATGGTGCGTATCTGTGACGGTCGCATGAGCGGTACTGCCTACGGAACAGTTGTTCTGCATGTTGCACCAGAGGCTGCCGCAGGTGGACCACTTGGTCTTGTGCAGACAGGTGACTTCATTGAACTCGATGTGGAAGCTCGCACGTTAAATATTGATATCTCCGATGCTGACCTTGCAGCGCGCAAACCAAATACCGCAACCGTCGATGGCTTCGCTAAATCTGCACGCGGATGGCAGAAGCTATATATCGACCACGTAATGCAAGCAGATACAGGTTGCGATCTTGATTTCTTAGTTGGATCAAGCGGAGAACATATCCCCCGCGAATCTCACTAATTAATCAGTCTTAACTTTTAATCTGCAGAGCGCTTATATTTTCTGACGCTGATCGGGATGAATATCGCCATGATGATGATCATGTAGATAAATGAGGTAATTAGTGGGTTCTCACTTGGGAATGAGCCAGCGGTTGCTCCGAATTGATTTTCCAGCCCAAAGAGCTCGCGACAAGCAGCAACCATCGTTGAAACAGGGTTCCACTCTGCAAAGTACTGCAGGGCACGCGGCATTCCGGTTGTTGGTGCAAAAGCATTTGATAAGAAGGTAAGTGGGAAAGTCACAAGGAAGCTGACGTTCTGCACTACACGCGCATCAGATGCGGAAAGTCCAACGTAGATACCCACCCAAGAAAGTGCGTAACCAAAGAAGAGTAGAAATAAGAAGCCAATAGCAACGCTAAGTGCACCAGATGATGGACGCCAGCCAACTATGTAGCCGGCAATACCCATAACCGCAAGAACCACAATGTTTAGAAGTGAATCACCAAGTGTGCGACCCATAACAAGTGCTGATTGCGAAATAGGTAGCGATCTAAAACGATCGATCAAACCTTTTTTCATATCTTCGGCAAGACCAGATGCGGTTCCAGCCAAGGTAAATGCAACCGTCTGAACAAAGATACCTGGCATCAAAAGTTGTACATATCCCCCAGGTTGTCCGGTATCGATTGAACCGCCAAATACGTAGCGAAAGAGAAGAACGAACATCACTGGCTGAATTGTTGAGAAGATCAATACTTCTGGGACGCGAGTTAGCAAACGCAATTGACGTTGCGTAATGATTAGCGTGTCAGTTACGGCGCTCATTTCTTTGCCTTCTTTCTGCGTCCCTTGGTTTCAACTTCTTCTTCCTTCTTCTCCTCGGCAGCATGTCCAGTGAGCGAAAGGAATACATCATCTAGAGATGGGCGCTTGAGGCTGACATCGAGCGGATGAATTCCGGCAAGATCGAGAGAGCGAAGCGCCTCAATTAGCGCAGTTGCACCAGTTGATACTGGGGCAGAGATCATGCGCAGACCTTCATCAACTATTGCTTTATGGCCACTGACAGTTGAGACGACTTCAACAGTCTTTGCGATGTGCTGTGTTTCAACAACAATCTCAAGGCGTTCGCCGCCAACCTGCTTCTTCAAGACATCAGATGTGCCGCGTGCAATAACTTTGCCGTGATCGATAACTGCGATTTCATCTGCAAGTTGATCTGCTTCTTCAAGGTATTGAGTAGTCAAAAGTAAAGTCACTCCGCCTTTAACTAGCTCTTCGATAACGCTCCACATTTCCTGACGGCCACGAGGGTCAAGGCCCGTGGTTGGCTCATCAAGGAATAAAACTTTTGGTTTAACGATTAGGGATGCCGCTAGGTCAAGGCGACGACGCATTCCACCGGAATAGGTTTTGATAGGTCGCTTTGCACTATCAGTCAGTGAAAATCGCTCTAACAACTCTTCAGCGCGAGCAACTGATGCTTTCTTTCCTAAGTGATAGAGCTGACCGAACATCACCAAGTTATCCCAGCCCGTTAAAATCTCATCAACTGCGGCATATTGGC
>Ga0315907_10000071_pt1 | contig 143759 bp, 106 predicted proteins | sample LakEriMetagenome_3_FD_203525 | JGI IMG/M metagenome (GOLD analysis project Ga0315907, IMG submission 203525) | Freshwater fungal communities from buoy surface, Lake Erie, Ohio, United States - Buoy 12 MA123 | ecosystem: Environmental > Aquatic > Freshwater > Lake > Lake biofilm | place: USA...
TTGGGATTCCTCTGCTCCCGACAGTTGGACAGACCTTTTCCGCTCCGCTCCCTCAGCGACCGAAAGTCCACCAGGCGAAGCCCGTTGTTCTCATTCCTGCGAATCCCGACAGTTGGACAGACCTCTTCCGCTCCCGACAGTTGGACAGACCTCCTGGGAAGCCTCCACAGGCCGCCGTGCGGGTTTGATGGGGCGCTTCCTGATCTGTGCTGGCTATTGCGGGAAGATCCCCGCGCAGCTGCTGCGGGATATTCCGGGGGCTCTTAGCGGTGGACACCGGGGCCGGATCCGGGCATAGGGATGAGGTAATGCGCGCCTCATGCACCTGACTTATCTTTCTCCCCTGTGGTGGCTGCTCAGCCTGCTGGTGCTGGCGGGCGGATACTGGTTGACTCTGGTGGACCGTCCCAAGCGGCTGATGGCGGCCTCGTTTCTGCTGCGGTGTCTGGCGGTGGTGCTGCTGGTGCTGGCGCTGTGCAGGCCGGGCTGGATGAAGGATGCGGACGATGCGCATGTGGTTTTCCTTGTCGATGTCTCGCAGAGTGTGGATCCTGCGGCATCGCGCCGCGCGGTTGAGGAGGTGAAGGAAGCGGTGGGGCAGCTTCGCGGAGGGGATTCGCACAGTCTGTTCGCGGCCGCCAATGGCGTGCGACTGCGCACGCCCGAGGATCTGCAGACGGAACTGGATGCATGGGGCAAGGGGGTGGCTGACGACCAGTTCCGGTCGGCCACCCGGCTGGCTGATGCGGTTCTGAGCACAAGGCTGGCCTTTCCGGCCGGCAAGAGCCGCCGTCTTGTCCTGCTGACTGATGGCCAGGAAACGGATGGCAGCATCGCGGGTGCACTGACCACCCTGCAGCGCGAAAACGTGGATGTTGTATGGAAGCGGCTCGACAGTCTCACCGATCCCGAGGCCGCCGTGGTCGCCATCGAGCCGAATACGCCCTCGGCCTTCACCGGAGAAATTGTCCGCCTGGGCGTGCGCCTTGCCGCCAACCGGGACATGAAGGCAACTGTCCGGATCATCAGTCAGGGCGTGGCGGTGGCCGAGAAGCCCGTCGCTCTGACGGCCAAGGGCCCGAACACAATTGATTTCGACGTCCCCATGACCACGCCGGGTGCCAGCCTCTGGACGGCGGAGATTGTGCCGGAGAACGACCGTTTCCCGATGAACAACCAGGCGTCGGCGACGGTCGAGGTGAAGGGCAAGAGCCGGCTGCTCGTGATTCACCGCGAGCCGAAGGAGATGCGGGCGGCGGCGCGCGCCCTGCAGGAACAGGAATTCGATGTCGATGTCCGCGGCGAGAACGGTGTGCCTGAATCGATGGACGAACTGCTTTCGTTCGGGGCGGTCGTGCTGGCGGACGTTCCCGCGACGGCCCTGAATGCGCGTCAGATGGACCTTCTGAAACGCTATGTGCAGGATTTCGGCGGAGGACTGGCCATGCTCGGATCCGAGAATTCCTTTGGTCTGGGAGGCTATTACAAGACACCCGTGGAGGATGTGCTGCCGCTGGTGAGCCGCTTCGAGAAGGAAAAGGAAAAGCCCTCGCTGGCCATGGTTCTCGTCATGGACAAATCGGGATCCATGGAAGGCCTGCCGATCGCGCTGGCTCGCCAGGCCGCCAAGGCATCGGTCGAACTGCTGGGTCCACAGGATCAGATCGCCGTGATTGGTTTCGACAGCGAGCCGCAGATTGTTTCCGACCTGCGGCGGGCCGCGGAAAAGGATGCCATTCAAGCGAACATCGATACCCTCGAGGCCGGCGGCGGCACGGACATGTATCCCGCCATGCAGCAAGCCAAGCAGATGCTCGACAACTGTGCGGCCAAGGTGAAGCACATGATCTGCATGACCGACGGCCAGACGCCGGACCAGGGCTTTGCGGAACTGACGCAGAGCCTTGCCGACAGCGGAGTGACGGTTTCCACGGTGGCACTGGGCGAAGGAGCAGCCGGCGATCTCCTGCAGTCGATCGCCGAAATCGGTCGCGGGAGATTCTATGCGGCGACGGATCCGAACACAGTGCCGCAGATTTTCACCCGCGAGACCATGCAGGCCAGCAAGAGCGCCATCAAGGAAGACGTCTATGCCCCCATCGTGACCACGGAGCATGCCATGCTCGCAGGGTATGCGGACAATCTGCCCTCCGCACTTGGCTATGTCATGACGGAAGCCAAGCCGGCCACGCAGACCGTGCTTTCGGTGGACACAGGCGATCCGCTCCTTGCGATCGGGCGCTTCGGACTCGGTCAGGGACTCTCCTACACATCCGATCTCACCGAGAAATGGGGAGGCGAATGGCTGGCATGGGACGGGGTGGGCAAATTCTGGGCGCAGGTGCTGCGGTCCATTCTGCGGCGCAATGATGCCGAAGGAATGGAAGTGCGGGCGGCCATCGACGGTTCCCAGTGGAACCTGGAAATCCTCCGCCGCGATCCCGACGGCATGCCCGTCAATGGCGTCACATGGGATGCCATGGCGGTGGACGAAAACAGCCGGGAATTCCCCGTCGCCGTCGCAGAACGAGGCCTCGGGCGCTACCTTGCCCGCGTTCCCCTCGAATCGCATGGCAAACTGACCCTGCGTCTGCGCGACAAAGAGAGCAACAAGCTCAAGGTTCTCCATTACAACCGGCCTTCCCCGCCGGAATACCGCCTGAGCCGCGAAGTCCCGCCGGCCCTTGCCTCGTCTCCCGCCTTCGCACCCGCCACGGTCCGCGAGAATCTCCAACCGGCCCGCACACGGCAGGGACTGGAATCATGGTGCTCGCTGCTGGCCCTCGCGTCGGCCCTCGGCAGCGTCGTCCTGCGGCGGATCTGATTGCCACGCCCTGCTCAGCGCAGCAGGAAGGAACGCAGGGCATCCCATTCTTCCGCGGCGGCCCTTGCGTCCCGCACCGTCATGAGGATTTCGTCGAAGAGGTTGCCCTTCACCCGCATGCGGAGGCGATAGAGTTCGTTGGTCACTTCAGCCACCTTGAGACCCAGCTCTTTGGCGATTTCCTTGTGGCGGCGGGCTGGACCGGAACCATCGAGCAATGGCCGCAGCGCATCGAAGACAGGTCCCTTGCCACGCTGACGGCAGTAGTCCTCGGTCCGGCGGATCGCCCGCTCGAGAAGTTCCACCGCCCAGAGCCAGTCAAAGAGGACATCGGGGGAGCCCGTGTCCGGGTTTCCCTCGGCGCAGTCATTCTCGCGGAACGGGACATGCTGCACCCGCCCACCTGTCCGCACGGTCCGGTGGCGCCGCCGTTCGTTCAGGGAAAACCGTGTGAGAGCCACGCAGAGCAGACCACGCAGACTTCCCTTCGTGCGGTCGGCCCGGTCCACCAGCCGGCCTCTGATGACATGCCGACGGAAGAAATCGTGACAGAGGTCCTCGGCGTCGTGATGTGGAAAGCGGGCCTGCAGCCAGCCGAGGATGGGCTTCCGGTAGTTCTCACAGAAGAATTCCACTCCCTCCCCTGCTTGGCGCGCGCGCTCAAGAAGAGTCCATCTGGTTTCTGCGGAAAAGGGTTGGGTTCCATGGCGGATCCGGGACGCCAGCCGGCATGGCAAACCTCCCTACCATTCTCGTTACCCGGATTCCCGGAAATCTCGCAGAAAAACCGCCTTTGGCTGCCGTGGCGGCCTTGCCGGGCATAAAAGCCGTGCCCGTGAAGCCTGCCGGTTCCGTCAGCGGCGCAGGAGGGCGCGCACCGTTTCCCATTCGTCTTCCACCGATCCGCCGCTGCGCACCGTTTCCACGACCAGGCGGTAGAGGCAAAGGCCGATCCGTTTGCGCATCCGGAAGAGGGCCTGGGTGACCTGCCGGGGCTCCAGTCCCAGTTCATTGGCAAGTTCCCGGTGCGATCGCTCCGGGCCGCTCCCGTCCAGAATCGGCCGCAGGGCCTGGAACAGCGAGAGCCTGCCGCGCTGCTCGCTGTGCTTCTCCACCTCGGCGAGGGCCCGTTCGAGGAGTTCCGCCACCCAGATGCGGTCAAACAGTTCCTCCGCAGAAATGGCGTCACCGTCAGGCAGCCGGTCACCCGCGCCGCCCGCCGGAACCGGATCAATGCCGCTTCCCAGCCGCGCACGCCGCAGGCGTCGCCAGTACCTCCCCGCAAAACGCTGCAGCGACACCCGCAGCAACCCGCGCAGGCTGCCGCGCGTCCGGTCTGCCCGGTCCGCCAGACGCCCTCTCAGCACCACCCGGTCGAAGAATTCCTGGCAGGCATCTTCCCCCTCATGATGACCGAACCTCGAACGGAACCAGGACAGCACCGCGCAGCCGTAGTTTTCGCAGAGCCACTGGTCGCCACGGCCGCCGGTCCGCTCGTCCTCCAGCTGGGTCCAGCGCGTCGTCCCGAAAATTGGTGTATCGTTCATGATTTTCCGCTGACCGGTCGCATCATGCCACCGGCCCTTTCCATGCAGTTACTCCCCCGCCGCCCGATATTGCAGAAAATCCCGGACTTTTTCTGCGATATTCCCGCGGTTCCCCGCAATTCCCCTGAGGAATCTCACGCCGGCTGAGCGGGGGTTGTGCCGCGCCGGGAGCATTTCCCGGCAGGCAAGTCCATGCCAACTCCGCTTTCCGCAAGCAGCCTGCAGAAGCGATTTCCCTCCCACCCAAGACCATGCTCGCCATATTCCAGACACTCAGGACAGCCACCGCGCGGATGGCTGCCACGCGGCAAAACCCGGCATCTCCGGGAATCATCATCCGCTCCGCGCTCAGTTGCCGGGCCGCCCTGCTGGGCCTCCTGCTGGTCGCCGCAGGGATGCAGAGTCACGCCGCCGCCCCTCCCGCCGCCGACCTCCTCAGCGAAGGCAGCGCTTCCCAGTGGTTTGCCGGAGCCCAGTCCGCCACGGCGTCCATCACCGATGTCACCGACCGGGTTCAGGTCGGCTCAAAAGCGCTCCGTTTCAGCACCACCGGGGCCTTCGATACGTGGGCCGGCACGCCCGTCGGCAAAGCAGCCGCGTGGAATCTGCAAGCCGCAGGAATCCGCGGTCTCGCCTTCTGGATGTACTCGGAATCAGACAGCACCTACGGATTCCAGAATAATTCGCCATGGATCCGCCTGCACACGGGAAGCCAATCGTACCTCGAACTGCACCCGCGGCGCGAACTGATGAACGACTGCCGCGGCAAATGGGTGCGGTTCGTGGTTCCCTTCTCGGGAAACAGTGACTGGGAGGCCCTGCCCACCGGAAATCCCAGCCTCGCCAACATCAATTGGATCGAATTTCACGCGGACACATGGGACGCCGGACTCCGCTTCTGGCTCGATGGCATCGATTTCGTGTCTCTGGAGGTCACCTCGCTGACCCTCAACAAGGACGCGCTGCGTTTGTGGAGCGGCTACCGCTGGCAGAATCTGAAACTGAAGGCTCAGACGGCCAGCGGGGAACTGGACCTTTCCCCGGAACTGGCAGCATGGACGAGTTCCCAGCCCTCCGTCGTGTCGGTCGACAGCAAGGGAACCCTCGAAGCGCTGTCGGCCGGCACCGCTTCCATCACCGCAAGCTATGCCGGAAAGTCCGTCTCTCTCCCGGTGCAAGTGCTGAACGCGGTACTGCCGCCCACGCGCGAGCCCGTCCCCTCCGTGCTGGCCAGCCCGGGAACAGGTGCCCAGTTCGAAATCCCGGTTCTCATCCTCCGCTTCCTCCCAACCCTCGACGGCATCAACCTTGATGTGTCGCAGGCCCGCGACTTCTGGTCGCCCGGCTACTCAACCCTCGCAGCCATGAAACTGAAGCTCGCCACCTACGACATCCGGATGAAATGGATGATCGAGGAAGCCAGCCGCTTCAGAGGGTACCGCAATGCCGCCGCCAAACGGGCCCTCGGCGTGCGTGTCGTCGACATCATCACTGTCTACGAACAGACGCCCCCTGGCCTGAGCCGCCAGACAGATGCCTCCGGGAAACTCATCCCGGAAGTCGATTACCGCCGGATGTTCGAGCGCCTCGGCATCGAAAACTACGTCAACAAACTCGGTGTCAGGGAAATCTGGATGTGGAACGGCAGCGTCGATTCCAGCTTCCCAAGCTACGACCCCGTAACCTGCCTTCCGGAATACACCCGCGCCGTCCCGGAATCAAACATGTCCAGCGCCCTCACGGGCGACATCTCCAACAGCTACCGCTGGGACGATCTGCCGGTCTATAATCATACCTACGTCGTGTACGGACAGAATATCCGGCGCACCCAGGCCGAAGCCATGCACAACCGCGGCCACCAGCTCGAAGCCATCCTCTCGCACGTGGATTCGCTCCGTAACGGCAACGCCAACTTCTTCTGGAATCTCTTCTGCGGCCGCAACCCGGATGGATCCTTCGCTCCCGGCCGCGTCGGCAATACACACTACCCACCCAATGCCGAAAGCGATTACGATTACCTCAACCCACGCCTCGTGCTCAGCGACTGCGAAGACTGGACTCCGGCAGGCACCGGCACAAAGAAGTCAGTCAACGCCAGCACATGGGGCAACCTGCCCTACGTCTGGCCAACCTCCGGGACGGTCGAGCAGAAGACGGAATCCCAGTACTACCTTTACTGGATGCAGAACATGCCGGGCCGCGGCAATACCATCGCCCACGGAACATCCGGCCTCACCAACTGGTGGGTCTTCACTGCCGACTGGGATAATGCCATCCGCAGCGGACTCGGCCTCTTCGGTCCTCGCGCCCCATCCACGTCGCCTGCCATCAGCGCCAGCTTCGCCCTGACATCCAGCCTCCCGCAACTCTCCACCCCACGGCAGCCCGGCCTCCTTTACCGCCTCTGGCGATCCCCGGACCTTTCCGCATGGTCCCTGCCCCCGAACCAGATCTGGAACTCCCCGGGTACCACCCTCACGATCACCGATCCCAACCCGCCACCCGCCCGCTCCTTCTATAGACTCTCGGCCACGGTCGCTGTGGAACCATAATCACTGGAAATCCGCAGTCGGCCGGAACCCGGCTGCAAGCTCCATCCGGCATCCGTTCACCGCCTTCCGCCTCCCCCGCGGAAGATTGTGGAGCTTTTTTGGCAATCATTGTTCGCAGGCTGACAACTCCTTCATGGCCCCCATGCACCCACGGCACGGGACCGCCCACCAAGGCCATGATCCATCACCACTCCGCAAGGGCCCCCAGCCCGCAACATGCCTCCCCCCGCCCGGATAGCCCCTCAAGGCCGGACCGCAGCAGGGAATGGACAGATCCGGGAAACCTCCTGAAGACGCATGGATCCGCACTGGGAAAACTCGGCTTGCTCATGGCCTGCCTCGCCGGAACTGGCTTGCCCCGTGCCGTCGCCGGAACCATGGAAAGCATCGCCATGTACGCACAGTACAAGGCACTGGCTCAGGACCCGAAGTACCTGTGGGCCGGGGCAGTCACCGGAAGGCGCGGCACCACCGGGGAAATCGTGACCGCTTCCTGCGTCGCCATAGCCCCAACCGTTGTGCTCGGAGCAGGACACGTCACCCCCGGCCCGACCAGCCTGTCCGTGGTGCAGACCGTGACCTTCGGACCCAATTACAAGTCCGGCGATAAACTCGTCATGGATGTGATCGGATGGGAACAGTTCCCCGGCTATTCCTACACCGACAAAAGTACTCCCGATCTGGGGGTCTACTATCTGAAGAAGCCCATTCCCAACTTCACACCCATCCAATTCGGGGATTCGCAGATAGGAGACATTCATACCCAGGTCGATTTCGGAAACTATGGAGACACCACCGTCGGGGAACTGCCAAGCCTCGGAGACAAGCTCGCCGGAAATGCGCAGCATATCTACTACTCTTTACCATCCATTGTTGTCTATCCAGTGACTAAATATTCTCCTTTGTCTTTTAACGGCGATGGGGTCACCCAAAGAACTCAGGGGCTTGAGTACAGCTCAGGTTCACCCTGGTTTTCTGCCGACGGCAAGGTGACGCATCTTTCGGTCGCCAGAATCAACGGGATGATGGACAACTTTACGATCTGTCTGAAACTCAATACCGAGGAAGTACAGAATTGGCTGCAGCCGAAGATACAGGCTTCGTGGGCTGCGATGCCGGGAACCTACCAAGACGCTCCGCTGCTGGAGATTTCGAGGGTGCCGGCGGGAGGATTTCAGCTGAGCTGGGGTGACGAGGCGACGGGATTCGTGCTGGAACGATCCAGCGATTTCACTGCCTGGGAGGGAGTCGGGCCTGTCCGGTTCGGTGCTGGGAACCATGTGGATGCTGGCGAGGCCAACCGGCGATTCTTCCGAATGAGAAAGGCCCGCTGACGGTGCCGTGGCACGCCCTCACCGGTCACTGCCGCCGCCGCAGCCGCCATGCAGAAACCACTCCTCCATTCCCCCCTCACCGATTCATCGAATCCCCATTCTCCTGTGATGACAACCACCAACGACCTCTCTGGCGCTAGGCCTTCCACCGGGCAGACCGATGGCTCCGGTCCAGCACCGCAGGGTCCGGAAATGAAGTTTCCCGGCCTCGAATCGGCGGGCGCACCGGGGTCAGCCGGCTGCCGACCCGAACGCAAGCCACCCCGACCGGAAATGCCCCGCGGCGCCACGGAACGCACCACCACCCATACCCCGATATGAAATCACTTCCTGCACCACCAACCTTCCTCTCCTTCACTTTCCTGCTGATCGCCGGACTGGCATCCGCTGCCCCGCTGGAATGGACGAACACAGAAGGCAAAACAATCGTGGCCGAGTTCGTGCGACTCGAGGGCGAATCTGTCATTGTCCGCAGAGATGGCAGGGAAATCACCATCCCTCTCGCCACGCTCTCGCTGCCCAGCCGCATCCAATCCATGGAACTGGGCGCGGGAAAGCAGGTCAAACCTGCTCCCGCGGAGCCCCTGCCCGCCCCTGCTGACACTGCTCCCACCGCAGCAACGACCTTCCCCATCCTTCCCGATCACCCCGCGATTCCAAAACCCGGGACATGGAAAAGCATCAACGCCGTTGGCCATCCGAAGCCCGGCATGGACCGCGCCTTTCTCATCGACAGGGGCTGGATCGACGGGCAATTGCTCGCCCTCGATTCCTCATCGGTCACGATGCAGGTCAATGGCCAATCCCTCCGACTGCCAAGGAATCAGGTCAGCCTCGTGGGCCTCTCGGATCCCTATGACCCGGCCAAACGCTCCGGCGATCAGGAGGTGCGGCTCCGCGTGGTGCTGGAGGGACCTGCCGAATGTGCCACCCTCCACTTCACCCAGGGTGCCCTCATCAGTAAAGTGCTCAAGGAACCACGATGGATTCAGGGAGCCGATTCAGATGACAAGGCCTCCACCAGTCGAACCAGCTTCTCCTTTGATAAAGGACCGGATCGCTCGATCACGCGGGTGGAAGCGGAATTCCTGATTCTTCTGCCACCCACAGGCAACCTCCGCTGCGAAGTGGAAAACAACCGCAGCAATGGAACCTCCGGCCAGCTGGGCGTGAAGTTCATCGACCCGGAGACCAATCGAGAAATCGCCGTCCTCCCCGTCGGCACCTACGGCATCTTTGGCGGGTGGTACGATTTCGAAATCGATCGCGCTAGGCTCCTCAAGGCCGCCAGTCCGCTGAAACTCAGCCCGCTTTCCACCAAGTTCAAAGCCGCAGCCATTCCCAGCCTCGGACTGATTTCCAGACAGCCATCCCGTCCAGCAAGGGGATCCGCACGCCTCATCCATGCCACCGAACCCGCCCGGGTCGTCGTGCTCGATGGCATGGACACCACCGAGATCAGTCTCGGCGGAGCCCAGCCAACCCGACTCCCCCGGAAGCACTTCGCCTGGATCGAACTGCTCGACTGGCAACTGGAACCATCCATTCCGGCCCCGGAAAACACACAGGAATCCCCTCCCCTGCGCTGGGTCTCCATCGGTTGCTCCACCGTCAACTCAATCACTCTTCCGGCCGGCGCAACCTTCTCAAGAATGATCGTCCCGCCCTACTGCCTCTTCGGCATGGACCGAGGTGACGAATTCGCTGTCAAAGACGAACGCATTCTCTCCTGCGAGAAAGGTGTCATGGACCAAAGCCCCTTCCACTCGGAAATGGTGGCCTCCCTCAGCCTCCCTCCCGCCCCCACGGCCAATCTCCAGATCGCCAACGCCTTCACCAATATCTGGTCAGGTCATTGGCAGTTCGTCATCCAGCACGCCGTCTCCAACCGCTGGATCGAAGACTTCCAATCCGGCCCCGGAGAACTGGCTACTTCCCGCAAAATCCAAACATCCAAACTCAGGGCCCCCTGAACTGCTGATGTTCATGGAATACGCGACGCCCCTCTGATGGTCCTTTCAGCTGGCAGTTCGCCCGACGCACTCCCATTCCACCCCAGCTCACCCCACCCATCCCATGACCCACGCTTCCGTCCCCAACGCCGGACCGCGCAAGCCAATTCCTTTCAGGAGTCTGTCTCCTGGCTACTGGAAGTTCACTGCGGCGGCTGCAGGCGTCATGCAAAATACCACTCCTCCATTCTCCCGCACAGAGTCACTGACCCCATTCTTGTTTCTGTCATGAAAACTGCCGATGAAGTACGTTTATCCGGGACCGCGGCAAGACATCCAGCGGGAGGTCCGGTCATGAGACGGCCGGCTGCGGTGATTTGCTTCACGGCCTTTTTTGTGGGGATGGCTGCTATGGATTTGACTGCTCAGGTGATGGGCGGTCCGATGTCGGAGAGTCTTTCCTTCACGGAGGGATTGCTGCCACGCGACGGGGTTTATCTGACGCCGCAGGGAAAGGCAGCGATTCGGCACAACTGGGATGAAGGAGGAAGCTTCTCGGAGGGTCTGGCGCAGGTGGTCAGGAAGACGGAATTCGAGGGCAGGAAAAACACCGGCATGCCACAGATGTGGGAATTCGGGAAGTGGGGATTCATTGACCGGACGGGCAAGCTCGTGATCCCGGCGGCATGGGATGGGTGCGAGGCATTCCGTGAGGGATTGGCCGTGGTTTCCCGCAACACCGCCCGGAACGGCAAGACAGCCGACGAGCTTGGCAGGCCGTTCACCATGTCGGGATTCATCGACAAGGCTGGGAAGGTTGTCATACCACCTCAATGGGACCTATGCGGTTCTTTTCATGATGGTCTTGCGTGCGTGGTGAGCGGCGGGAAGTTTGGTTTCATCGATAAGACCGGGAAAGTCGTCATTCCGCTTGTCTGGGATGCGGAGGGTCGCCCCCGGCACCGCCTCTCCCATTTCAGCGAAGGTCTTGCGGCAGTGCGGCGCGACGGGAAATCGGGCTTCATAGACAAAACGGGAGTTGTGGTGATTCCGATCGAGTGGGGTAATGTAGAACCGTTCAGTGAGGGTCTGGCTCTTGTAGAGCGCTCGGGACCATCCCGGGATACTCCGGCGCAATGCTTCATTGATCGGGCGGGCAAAGTAGTGATTGAGGGAGAACTGCGGGCGTCCTACCAATCCTTCAGTGAAGGCCTCGCCGTGGTTTCGAAAGACCGGCTTTCCGGATTCATCGACAAGACGGGAAAGGTGGTCATATCCCCTCAATGGGACTATTGCAAAAGCTTTTCCGATGGTATGGCGGTTGTCGGAAAAGACAAAAAGAATGGGTACATCGACCGGGAGGGAACGCTGGTGATTCCGCACCAATGGGATTGGACGTACCGGGATGTATCATTCTCGGGTGGATTCGCGGTCCCAGGTCGGGAAATCATCGACAAGAAGGGGAAAGTGATGTTTACCTACGTTCCCCCTGAGCGGGGCGGGCAGCCGAAGGATCCGCCGGATACCGGTGTGGCGGCACCGAAGGTTCCGACTTGGACGAGCCTTGATGGGGTGACCATTGAGGGAGAATTTGTGCGGGTGGAGGGGGAGGTGGTGGTGATCCGACGGGGGGGGACGGAGCTACACGATACCGTTTGGCAGACTTTCAGCGGGCAGCGTGAGTCAGGCGAAGCAGCTGGGAGGGAGGTCTCCATGAGATCCGGGCGGGCTGGCGGGCGGTGCCGGCGGGCCTTTGCGGGAGCGGGAGGGAATCCGGACTGATTTTTTCATTTCGTCTGCAATATCCAGGGAGCGGGGAGTCAACTGGAGAGGGGGACGCAGTGTTCCTTTTCATCCATGAGTTCGGCATCATTCTCTCAGGCGTTCATGATTCCGCCGCTCCTTGTTTATCCGGGGAGGGATTTTGGTTGCCCATGGTTCCTGTGGCGGGAGGTCCGGGGATCTGGTGACGGGCGGCGGTGTCAATCCTCTTCATTCAGCCGCCATGACAGCATCTGACGGCGGGACATCATGGGCGGGCGGGGCCGGTGCGGCGGCGGCTGGGAATCCGGTCGAGTCATCGTTTGCTGGGGTGGTGTGGCCCCCGTCGGCCGAGGAGATGGAGGCTGCGGTTTCCGGGTATCGCATTGTGGCTTTGCTGGGGAGCGGGGGCATGGGAGCAGTCTACAAGGCGACCCAGCTGAACCTTGACCGGATGGTGGCCATCAAGGTGCTGCCGCGTGGTCTGGGTGCTGATGTGGAATTCCGGAGGCGGTTCCGGCGCGAGGCCCGGGCGATGGCGCAGTTGAATCATCCGAACATTGTTCAGATTCATGACTATGGGGAGACAGCGGGGGGGCTGCTCTATATTGTGATGGAGATGGTGGATGGGTCCGATCTGCATCGGTTGGTGCGGGCTGGGCAGATTGATGTGGAGGGAAGCCTGATTGCGGTGAGTCAGATCTGCCATGCGCTGCAGTATGCTCACGAGCGTGGTTTTGTGCATCGGGACATCAAGCCGACGAACATATTTGTGAACCGGGAGGGGCTGGTGAAGGTTGGGGACTTCGGGTTGGCGAAGCTGGTGGAAGTGCCGGTGGCAGGGCTGGGCTTTGGGAAGCAGAGCGGGCTTACGGTTTCCGGGATGGTGTTGGGGACTCCGGGGTATGCGGCCCCCGAGCAGCTGCGCGGGGAAGGAGGGATCGATCACCGAGCCGACCTTTACAGTCTGGGAGTGATGTTCTATGAGATGCTCACGCGGGAAATGCCGCAGGGGGCTCCGCGTGCCCCTTCGAGGCGGGTTGCGGATCTTGATGACCGCATTGATGCGATCGTTTTCCGGGCGATGGATCCTGATCCATGTGGCCGCTATCAGACGGCTGGAGAGATGCGTCTGGATGTTGACACGGTGCGGACGACGCCTGCCTGTGAGGCGGTGGAGGAAAGTGGGGACCTTCCTGGTGAGGTGCGGGGAGCAGAGGTGGTGAGTCCGCCGTGGCTGGTGCGGAGCCATGGGTCCGGCGGGGGAGGTGTGCCCGAACATCTTGAGCTGCTGAAGACGACCCGCAGCCTGAATTTCACGACGCTGCTGCTTGGCATGATGGCACTGCTGACGCTTGGAGCGCTCGCCTTCTTTCTTGCCCAGCGCAGGACTGGGGATGTGACCACGGTGGAGAGCAGCACCACGAACACACAGGTCAGCAACAGCTACTTCCAGCAGCTGATGGCGAATGGAGTGGCGACGGCGGGAGATCTGGAGGCGCTCGCGGATCTGGGAGCGGATGGGGACCGGTTCATCGCGGTGAGCCGTCGCGCGTTGCCCTTTGCTGCGGCGGAGGCGCTCGCTGGGCGGGTGGGGGCCGAGGTACTGTCGGTGGAGCCGTCCGACGAGGGGAGTCGGCGGCTTCTGGCGGGGTGGATGGGAGGTGCGCTTGATCCGGCGGGCAGTCCGGAGGTGTGGGTGCGGGCGAATGGCATTCCTTATCTTTTCGATGGCTCTGAGCTGCGGGTTCCGGCGGCAGCGTCGCTTGAGCGGAGGGTACTCATGCAATGGACGCGCGCTTCCGGGCCGGTGGCTGCCGTGATGCTGCCCAGTCCCGGGGTACTATACTCCGAAGCTGCGGAGCCTGGCGATGTTTCAGCCGGTCCGGGGGAAGAACTGAAGGCGCTTGCTGAGGATCCGCCTGCGATGGCTGGGAAAGAGGACGAAGTTGCGGATCCCGGTGCTGAGCTGCCGGAGATTCCCGAGTGGACCAACCTTGATGGGGTGACCATTCAGGGAGAATTTGTGCGGCTGGAGGGGGAGGCGGTGGTGATCCGACGGGGTGGACGGAGCTACACGATACCATTTGGCAGACTTTCTGCGGGAAGCGTGGGTCAGGCGAAGCGGCTGGGAGGGAGGAAGCCATGAAATCCGGGCGGGCTGGCGGGCCGTTTCTCCTGCGGTTCCGGGGCTGCGGGGAAGCGGGGGTTTCACGGGGATGGCTGGAGACGGCTGGACTGATGCTCATGCTCATGCTGATGGAGCAGGGTGCCTGCGGAGCAGAGCTGGAGGAACCCTCTGCGGTGGGGGTGCACCGTCGGAGTGCGGCGTTTGCCAGTGTGGAGGGCAAGGTCATTGAGGCGCAGCTGATGCGGTTTGGAGCCGAGAAGGTGTGGATCCGCCGTGACGGGCGGGCGTTTGCGGTGCCGCATGAGCGGCTGACTGCGGACAGTCTGCGGGATGCGGGCAAGCTGGCCCAGCGGGTGGTGGTTTCTCCGGATGGAACCACCTTGAGTGACTGGCACCAGCGGTTCAATGCGGCGGCCTTCCGGCAGCATCCGGCAGCGATGGCGAAGCTTGACCGTGAAAGTCTTGATCTGAATCTGCTGAGTGCGGCGATCTGGCATGCGACCAATGAGGCGCGGGTGAGCCGCGGGGTGGCGGCGCTGCGGTTTTCGGCGGCGCTGCGTTCGTCTGCCCTTGGACATGCGCAGGCGATGTCGGATGGGGGATTCTTCTCGCATGACAATCCGGGGGATGCGGCTGAGCGGACGATGGTGCTGAGGATGGCGGCGGCTGGGGTGGCGGCGACGGCCGCGGCAGAGAACATCTCCAGCATGGGAGCGGCAGCGTACAGCTATGCGGCGTATGGGGCGGCCGTGGTGAATCAGTGGCTGAATTCACCAGGTCACCGGGCCAACCTGCTTTCGGGCCGGTACCGATTCATAGGGTGTGCGGCCTATCCTTGCCGCTGCCCGCAGTTTCATCTGCTGGCAGTGCAGAACTTTGCGGCGGAGGTGCCAACTCCGGCGGATGAAGCGGCACCGCTCTGGAATGCGCTGGCTCCTCCTCCCCCGCCACCGCCTCCGGGTCAGGCCCGGCTCACGGGTGGGCGGGTGACCGCTCCCGGGGGAATTCCGGAAGCCGTGGGGCAGGCCATTGCGGCGGGCAATGTTCTCCAGACGAAATCCTACAAGTACGGGGGAGGGCGGGACACCCTTGAAGACAGCGGCTACGACTGTTCCGGGGCGGTTTCCTATGTGCTCATCAAGGCGGGCCTGCTGGATACACCGCTGACCTCGGCGGCCTTTCTGACGTATGGCGAGCCGGGGCCGGGCCGCTGGATCACGATTCACGCGAAGGCCGGGCATGTCTTCATGACCATCTGCGGAGTGCGGCTCGACACGGGCGGCCGCGGTGGGCGCGGAGCTTCCGGGCCGCGCTGGAGCAGTCAGGCAAGGTCCGCCGCGGGGTGGACCGTGCGTCACCCGACGGGATTCTGAGATCTGTGCCCCAAACCTGAATTTTCAAATCACATGGAGACTCACTGCCCCCACTGTTCGCAGGGAATCGAGATTGATCCCGTGCTGCTTCCCGGTCTGCGGGCGGCGGGTGGTTTTGATTGCCCGGCCTGTCTGGAGAGGGTCCCGATGCCATACGGTGAGGGGGAATGGATGGGCGATGCCGTGGCATCGGCGGGTGGAGCCGGGCCGGAGGCGCGCCGCGATGCGCGCGGGATGGTTACCGCGCTGCTGGCGGCGCATCGGGGCATGAACCGCAATCTGCGCATTCTCGGGATTCTGGCGCTCGCCGGGCTGGGCGGGCTGGGCATCTTCCTTGTGCTTCAGAAGACCGGGACTGACTTCCTGTTCCGGAGGAAGCAGGTGAACGAGGATGTCCGGAACCGGTTCTTCGCGGATCTGGTGTCCGCGGGCCGGACCACGAAGCCGATGCTCGAGCAGATGACTGATATTCAGCCGTGGGGCATTGGGTACATTGGCGTGAGCCGGAAGGCACTTGCGTGGACCGAAGCGCGGCAGCTGGCGTCGGATACCGGCGGCGAAGTTCTTCTCATTGATCTGGCGGAGAAGGGAGCGCTGCAGAGGGGGCCGGCCTCCGTGCAGACGGAATCGCTCATGGCATTGCTGCTGGAGAGGTACCGGCAGCGGCAGGGAACCCCGGCATGGGTGCGTGACCACACGGGCGAGCCGAGAGTGCTCGACATTCCGGATGTCAGTGTGGTGACCACGCTGGACCGTCCGCGTCCGGTCTTTGTGCATTGGCGTCCGGCCCAACCGGCCATCGAACCATTTCCCGTGCCTGCGGTACGGATCCGGGGGACCGACCCCCCGCTGTCGACGGACCCGATGAATCCCACGGTACTCAGGATCGGGGATGACCGCGTCACGGTGAAGTTCAGCTTCGACAATCCGGGCATGCAGGAGGTTGAAGCCTCTGTGGTTCCTTTCTACCGTGGCAGAGCGCTCCGCAGCTATGGGAATCCCGAGCGCAAGATGCTCCCGGTCGGGGTTGGCGAGCATGTGATTTCGGCGATTATGCTGGATACTCCGGGGCCGTTCGATGAAATCGGCGTGGCGCTGCGCATGCGCAATGCGGACAGGGAGATTGAGGAACTTGGGACCGTGGCGGTTCTGCCTGCGGCGGCGCAGTGGCTACCGGATCCGGCGAAGTGGCAGCTTGAGCTGACCGGGGTGGAACCGGAGGGGACTTTCGCAGCAGCCACGGGAAAGCTCCGCATCCGTGCGGTGATGGGTCAGAAGTTCCGGATCACGCTGAAGGTCCGCTACCGGACGCCTTGGGCGACCAAGCTTGCCGCCAATCTTCTCATGGGGGAGGCCAATATTCTTTCGGCGAGGCAGCTGCAGGAATTGCGGACGAATCATGTCACCACGTGGCATTTCGACACCGGATCGCGGACCGGCTATCGTCCGGTGAATGGCGATGGTTCGCTGGTCTTCGATCTGACCGGTTATGCTCCGGAAAGGCCTGGGACGTACGGCTTTCAGGCCAACCTTGGGCTTTTTGATCAGAGGACCTTCCTGACGGTGCTCCTGAGGCTGCACGAGGTGGAACTGACGGTGACGGAGACAATTCCCTGAAAACTCAAGCTCGGAAGCATCATGAAATCCATCCTCCAGACATTCACGCAACTGAACCGCAATGTCAGGATTCTTGGCTCTGCGGCGATCCTGATCCTTGGGGGACTGGGAGCGTGGCTGGCAATGCGGCCTGCGCGCGACGCAGTCACGGTCGGGGAAACTTCCGTGCGTCAGACACTGCGCAACGAATACTTCACGAAACTGGTGGCGAGCGGAGCGGCGGAGGCCGAGGCGCTGGGGAAGCTGGCGGTCATTCTTCCGTATGGAAAGGGATACGTCGGGGTGACAGCGGAGCGGATGGGTTTTCCGGAAGCGCGGGCTCTTGCGAAGAGGATGGGCGCGGAGGTACTTGATGTGGCTAGGACTGCGGTGGAACGGAAGAGCGAACTCTGCGGGTGGTTGGCGGCTTCCTTTCCCGAGCGTCATGGAACCTCCTCGTGGGTCTTTGACGACGGGGCACCCGCAGCCATCGATGCGCCGGATCTTCTTGGAGTCTGGAGAAATCCGCCGGAAGACCGTGAAAAGGATGTGGCGCAGGCGCTGGGGACGCCCCGCTTTGTCTTTCTTGCGTGGCCACCCCGGAACCTAACAGGCATCAAGGAGTGGTCGTGGGTCATTGCGCCGGACTACGATGACGTCACACCTTTCTCGCCATGGGGGCTGGCAAAAGTCCGGAAAGGCCCGGGCTGGGGCCTCGTGGACCAGCAGGGCCGGACCGTGCTGGCGCCTGAGTTCGATGAGATCACGGAGTTCGACCCTGACTATGGTTCGGCGAGGCTGCGGAAGGGGAATCAGTGGGGGGCGGTGGACCGGGATGGCAAGCTGGTGACTCCTCCCCAGTGGCAGAACGTGCAGGAACTGATCCGGGGATTTCTGCCGGTCCAGCAGGGAGGAAAGTGGGGGTACACGGACGGCCATGGGAAGCTGGTGATACCCTGCGAGTGGGATGATGCCTGGCGGTTTTCGCGTGAGGGGTTCGCGGTCGTCACAAGGCATGGCAAGCGTGGGATCATTGACCGGGCTGGCGCGCTCGTGGTTCCGCCCGCCTGGGATGGCGCTGTCAACTTCACTGCGGAAGGACTCGGGCTGGTGATGAGGAGGATCAATGGTGGCGGCCCGGAGGGCACGGGCAATGCGAGGAATCAGGCGGGGGCGGTGCAGGGCTGGGCGCTGGTGCATGCCGGCGGCCGGGTTCTGACGAAGCCCGAGTGGTCCTTCGGGCAGTACCGCCGTCAGGAACTTCACACCGGGCTGATCCGGGCCTCGAAGCCTGCGGGAGGCAACGATGTCCTTTTCAATCTGGGCGGGCAGTTCATTGGCGAAGTGGAGCCGGGGGAAGCGGATGGAGCGGAACAGCCTGATCCTGCAGAGGTTCGCGGCCGCCGGGGTATGCCGGGGGATCCGCTTCCAGACGGGCGGGTATCCATGGCATCGGATCTCTTTCCGCATGTGGTTCCCTCGAAGGTGGGATTGATCAATGCGAAGGGAGAGATCGTGAAGGAGAGTGGCTGGGATGGTGCGGAGATTGTTTCTTCGTCCTGGGTGAAGTTCCAGCAGGGGCAGAAGTGGGGGCTGGCAGATGGAGCGGGCAAGGAGGTGATCGCTGCGGAGTGGGACCGGCTCAGGGTGCTGCCCGTGGGAACCGGGAGTCTTTCGGCGGATGGCAGGACCATCCTGCTGACGCAAGCTGCGGGAGCGCGGAAGATTCTTTCGCCATGGGTCGAGGCGACCCGGGGCCGCCAGACCACGATTCTGCGCGTCGATGGCACGAGGGGCATTCCGGAGAGCATGAGTAAAGCCACTTACGTGGACTTCTATGGTGAGAGGCGGCTGGCGATCCAGGAACCGGATGGCAAGGGTGGCACGGTCTGGAGTCTCTATGAGCCAGGCACCGGGAAGCAGGTCCGGTTTCCCATGGCAAAAACGTTCCGCTGGAACTGGAACTCGGCCGCCGCTGGATTCCTCTGGGTGCAGGACCGGAGCAGCCTTGCATGGAAGCTGATGACCGCAGACGGGAGAGACCTCGGGCATTCCCAGCCTGAGGAGGAAAAGCCAGAGGGCTGGGGGTTCCTCGATGGGCTGGCTCCGCTGCACCTCAAGGATGGCTGGACGTACATCCGGCCCGATGCGACGCCCGCCTTTGCAGACCGCTGGGATGAAGCGCGCAGTTTCTCGGAGGGTCGGGCCGCGGTCTGCCGGAAGGGAAAGTGGACCTTCATCACCACGAAGGGACAGGCCGTCGTGCCGCCGCAGTGGGACGAAGTTCATGACTTCCGTCAGGGTCTGGCAGGCATCCGCATTGGGGACCGCTGGGGTTTTGCGGACCTTTCCGGCAAAGTGGTCGTGGCACCCGTCTGGGACAGTGTGGAGAGCAACGGATTCAATGGCGACTTCGAGCCGGGATTTCATCCGTGGTGCGGCGACCCGGGGGAATCCGGCATCCCGCAGATCGATGTGGCCAGGGTCTCCCTGAGAGGCATGTCGGCGCTGATCAACCGCCGGGGGGAACTGCTGATTGATCCTGCCAGCCGGCTGGTGGGGACGAAGTATGGTGAACCTCTGTACCGCGACGGGGTTCAGATCGTGGTGGCGGCCAGCGGGGGTCAGCCACAGGTGATGCAGCGCACGTGGGCGACGGGAGGGCTGTCGGACTACCACTGGTACCGAGAGATTTCTCCCGGCCGGGGGTGGGCGCAGCGCCGCAGTGGCGGTTTTGACCTTGTGGATGCGGCGGGCCGGCGACTGAGCACGGGCACGTGGGGTTTGCCAGCGGTGCGGCAGCGGCTTGATGTCTATGCACCGCAGCTTATTCTTGCCGGCACAGGGGAAGGTCTCTACGGCCTGCTCGACCGGAATGGAGCGGTGGTGCTGCCTCCGAAGTTCAACGAACTTCTGTGGATTGCGCCGGGGGTGGCGCTGGTGTGGTCGGAAAACGACGGAGGCCTCATCGATGCGGCGGGCCAATGGCTGTTCCGGGACTCCGCCGAAAGGCGGGTTGTGCGAATTACGGACACCTACCCAAGGGGACCCGGGGACCCGGCGCGGACCGACTATCTGCGCAGGATGGTAGTCAGAATCGGGCGCTGGTCATCTGACTGGAGATTCACCGCGCCGGCTGAATCCTACTCGGAGGAAATGCTGCGGGACCCGGCGAATCGGCCGTTCCGTCATGGTCTGGCGCTCATCGAGCAGACTCCCCGTTATGGGTATGCCCGCTGGAAGCACTGACAACTGAACCCATTGCCGATATGAAGCGTCCCATTGTTCTTTCCGCGGTCATGCTGCTGGCTGGATCTGCGCCACCCGTGGGTGCGGCCGAGCTGAACCGGAGTCAGCAGGCGGAGGGGTATGTGCTCCGGGGTGTGGCAGCGAGGGGCCGTGGCGACTGGGTTGCTGCGGCCAACTGCTATCTGCTCGCCCTGCGTGTCAGTCCGGGGCTGCCCTCGGCGAAGACGGGGCTTGAGCAGACCCTGCGCTATCTTCCTGCGATGAAGGGGGGAGCCGCCGATGTGGTGATTACGAGCTTCGAGTATGATGGAACGCTCGGTGGAGCCCTTCAGAAGATTCAGCGCATCGTGCAGGAGGCATCCTACGGCAGGGTGGCCCTTGAAGTGGAGTACCATGCCGATGTTCCGCTCGGAGCGGAAACCCCGCTGGGCAGTGTTTCTCTGAACCAGCTGACAGTCAAAGACCTCCTCACCCATATCTCCGGGCGCTCCGATACTTATGCGAGGATCGAGGGAACCACGGTGCTGGTTTCCTCTGCGGCGGGCAGCGGTCCGGGTGGACAGGCGGCCCGCGGTCCGGCATCCGCGCCGGGCGGCACTGCCTCGGGTGAAATGCTGCCGTGGACCAACACTTCCGGCAAAACGCTGTCTGCGGCGTTTGTGGGCATGGATGGTTCGTCCGTGGTCCTGAAGACAGCGTCAGGCAGAGTCTTCCGGTATCCGCTCGCGGACCTCGACAGCAAGGGCCGCGCGCAGGCCGCCAGGCTGTCTGGAAAGTAGTACCGAACGTCGGCCAATCCTTCCCGGGGCAGCCGGGGTCCCAGCCATTTGGAATCCAAACCAGTCAATCACCATGAAACCGTTCTTCTCCGCCAGCGCATTTGCCGTGGTCTTCCTTTCCCTGACCGTGGGCGGCGCCTGCGGGCAGGCCGTTCCCGGCCCCGCCCCGGCGGACCGTGCAAAGCGGGCGGAAGCGAAAGCCTCGGCATCCTATCATCGGCCCGGCGATCCGCTGGAGGCCCTGCATGATGGGGTTGAGCCGGCCTCGTCCGCCGACTCCTCGCTGCCCTGCCTTACCTTTCACCCTCGGATTGGTTCCTTCGAATGGGTGCAGTACGACTTTCCTTCTCCCCAGGACATCGAAGGGTGTGCGGTCTACTGGATGAGTGATCAGGCTCAGCCGGGGCCCCGAACCTCCAGTGCGGACAAAGGCATGGCGTTGCCCGAGCACTGGAAGGTTCTCTATCTGACCGAGGCAGGCGACTGGATGCCGGTATCGGATCCGCCGCCGCCGCCGGAGCTGGATTCGTGGAACGTCTGCCGTTTCCGCGGCATCAGGACCGGGGCGCTGCGTCTGGCCATCCAGCAGGGATCCGTGGCGTCCGCGGCCCTGCTGGAATGGAAAATCATCCCGGCCGGCGGGCCGGTCACTGGAACGATGGAGAGCCCTGCTGTGCTTCGCCTCGACGATCTCATCCCCTTCTCCGCGAGGGTGGGTTTCCGGGATTTCCGCGTCAGCAAATATTCCCGCACGGAAGAACAGAAGGGGATGTTCGTGGTGTATGATGGAAGGCCGTGCCGGAACTTTCTGTTCTGTCATGCCAACAGCTCGGTTTCCTACAAAGTCCCGCCTGGATATTCCAGGTTCAGTGCCATCGGCATCGGTCCGACTGGTCCCGCGTGGACCAACCATTCATGGATCTACGAAGTCTTCGCGGATGGGAAATCGCTGTACCGGAGCATGCCCCTCGACAGCTATGTGGACAAGCAGGTGAAGATCGATGCGGACCTGCCGCCCGGAACGAAGACCCTGACCCTGGTCACGGACGGTGCGGGCGACGGGTCGCTGGACCATGCCATCTGGCTTGATCCGGTTCTGCTGATGCCTGCGATGAGTCCGAAGGTCAAAGCGAGGCTGGTCCAGCTCGATTCGCAGTACCGTGCCGCAGCCTCGAAGGCCCTGGGAACCCTGCGGGCGAATTATCTGACAGCCGTCGGGAAGGATCTCGAAGCAGCGCGGCGGGACTTTGATGCGGACTCGATTGCGGTCCTGGAGGCGGAGCTGAAGCAGGCCGCCGATGGGCGGCCCGTGGGGGCTCCTGATGCCCCCGGCGTCACGCCGGGACTCGCACGGCTGCGGCAGATCTACCATGATGCGGCGGATGCCGAGGCGGGCAAACCGGGTTCTCCACTGAATCGGCTGCGGGAGCGGTACGATGCCGCTTTGGCTGCACTCGCGGGCAGTTCAGGGTCGGTGCCTGCCGATGCCGCTGCGGTGGCAGCCGAGCGCAGCCGCCTGCGCGCCACATGGCAGGTGCGGGGCTCCGCCCGGGCACCGGAAGCAGCCGCTCCCAAGGAAGGCCCGGCTCCCTCCACCAGGGAAGGCCCGGCTCCCGACGCGGCTGCGGGCGCGGAGTCAGGCCCGACCAGCATGGCGAAACTTCGCCAGCTTGCCGAGAAAGTGCTCTCTCTCAATCCCCGGGGGCTTTGGCTGACCGTGCAGCGGCAGTTGACTCCCGTGACGTCACTTCCCCTGCCCGCCGGTTCGTTCGATATTCACGAGATCTCGGTCGGCGGGCCACCTGCAAAAGCGCTCACTGATGCCGACCTTGATCTGCTTTCGGCCAGCAAGGCAGCCCGCATTGTCAGGATCAGCGATGCCAGCCTCACGAGGCTGGACGGGCTGAGGCCACAGCGCGGCCTGCGGATTCTTGTTCTGAATGGCATGCCGCTGGGGGATGAAGCGCTCGAAGCGCTGAGCGGACTGCGGGATCTCGAGGAACTCAGCCTTGGAGGCGCAGGGATCCATGGAGAGGGGCTGTCGCATCTGGCCGGCTGCACAAAGCTCCGCGATCTCAATCTGTGGGGAACGCCAGTCGATGACACGGCCCTCGCCCCGCTGGGCAGCCTGCGCGCCCTGAAGCGGCTGAACCTTGGACACACAAGGATCTCGAGCGCCGGACTGGCGGGTCTGGCCGGGCTCACGGAGCTTGCCTTTCTGGGACTCGACGGCGCCACTCTGGTTTCCGGCACCCTCGACCGGCTGGCTGGCCTCGGAAATCTTGCAGACCTGAATCTGAACAGCTGCCGGTTTGACCGTGCGGCTCTAACCAGCCTCGGGCGGATGGCGCAGCTGCAGATCCTGCGGCTGGACCGGGTCACCATTGATAACTCACCCCTGAATGATGCTCATCTGAGTTCTCTGGCAGGCCTCGCGGCACTGCGGGAGATTCAGGTGACCAACACGCAGGTAACCGGCACGGGGCTGGCGGCCCTCGGGAATCTGCGTAATCTGGAGAAGATTGTGGCAGGCGACACGACTCTCCTGACAGATGGCGGCCTCGCGGTCATGATGAAGTCGTTTCCGAATCTCACCGGCCTGTCGCTCGGTGGCGGGTTCACGGCGGCGGGCCTGGGATCTCTTGACCAGCTGGAAAAGCTCAGGGAACTCGTTCTGAGCGGCCCGGAACTCCAGGATGCAGTCGTCACGGCCCTGCCTGCCCTGCGGCGGCTGGAAACGCTGGAGCTGAGGTCGCCGAGGCTCACCAATACCGTGCTGGAGGCGGTGAGCCGTCAGCAGAAACTGACGCGGCTGAGCCTTGATGGCACAGCCATCAACGATCTGGCGGTCGACGTCCTCGGCCGCATGAAGGGGCTGAAGGAGCTGTATTTGCGGGGCCTCGCGTTCTCTCCGGCCTCGGTCGAAAAGCTCCGGAAGTCTCTGCCTGGCTGTCAGGTGGTGCAGTGAGCGGATCAATGCCACGCGCCAGCCTGTTTTCCTGATCAATCCGTGAAGGCATTTCTCCAATCTTTGTCAGGGAGTGACCGCCATGAACTGACCGACAGCAGCACCATCGGGCGGAGCTCCGAGGCGGTGGTGCCGGTTTCCGATCCGCGGGCGTCCCGGCGGCATGCCCTCATCCGGCGTCAGGCGGATGGTTTCTGGTACTTCGATCTCGGCAGCAGCAATGGAAGCTTCATCAATGAGCGCCGGGTGACCACGGCGCAGCGCCTGCGGTCGGGCGATCTGGTGCGCGTGGGCGACCTTGCGTTCCGCTTTGAAGGCAGTGAGGAATCGGCCGGCGGGGGCACCTGGGAACCGGCGCAGCCCACCCTCATCGGAGCCCGGACACGGCAGGTGATTGTTCTGGTCTGCGATCTTCATGAGTTCACACTTCTTTCCGAGAGGCTGCCGCCGGATCAGCTGGCACCGGTGATTGGTTCGTGGTACGCGGAGGTGGTGGATGTTCTCGGACGCCACGGTGCCACGCTTGATAAATTCATAGGTGACTGTGCGCTCGCATACTGGCTGGACACTTCGTTTGAGGCCCGCCGGGACGCATTGCTGGCCGCGGGGGAACTGCAGCAGGTTTCGGATCAGGTTCAATGCAGGCATGAGGAAGCACTGCGGAGAGCCGGCGTGAGATTCCGTTCGGGTGCCGCACTTCATCTTGGTCCGGTGGCCTACGGCGCCATCAGCGCTGGCGAGATTACTCTGCTGGGGGATGCTGTGAATCTTGCCTTCCGGATGGAGTCGCTCACGCGTGAATTCGCAAGGCCAGTGCTCGTGAGCCGTGAATTTCTGGACGGCTGGGAAGCCGGCAGGCGGATCTGCCCGGGCTGTGGCAGTCGTCATGTGAAGGGCAGGGTCGAACCTGTGGAACTGCATTGGGTGGATTTTCCTCCGGAGGGAATTCCAGAGTGATAACACATCCCGCGCGGGGGCGGAGAGTTGCTGCACTGATTCCACATCGGTTCGCCGACGCTGCGGGTGCCCCGGTTTTCCATGCAGCCATCGATTGTATGGTTAGGAAACGACGGTGGCGGCTGATCTCTATCCGCAGGGTCTCGCTGGCTGATGGTGATGGGACCTGTTTTTTATTCTGATGATTCTCAGATAATGCTTGTCATGGGGGTGGGGGATCTGATTTGATTCATGGAGGTAAGTGATAGTATTTTATGGACGTGCGTGGACCTGATCATTTCTGCGGGCGGATTCCGGAGCCGGAAGGCTATGTCCTTCACACGTATATCAGCCGGGGGTCGTCGGGGGTGGTCTGGCGGGGGGTGCAGGAGGGCACGCTGCGGGAGGTGGCGGTGAAGTATCTGGCACCGCTGCAGCAGCAGGGGCTGGCGATGTACCGGTTTGCGCGGGAGGTGGAGATTGCGGCGATGCTGGAGCATCCGAATCTGGTGCGGGTGTATGGCTGCGGGGAGAGTGCGGATGGGCCGTGGCTGGCGATGGAGTATGTGGATGGGCCGACGCTGGATCGCTGGGTGCGGGAGGGTGGGGCGGATCTGCGGAGGAGGGTGGAGGTATTCCGTGGGATCTGTGCAGGGGTGCGGCATGCGCATCAGGCCGGGGTGATTCACCGGGATCTGAAGCCAGGGAATGTCTTCATGACGTCGGATGGGGAGCCGAAGGTGGGGGATTTCGGTCTGGCGTGCCGTCCGGACCGGAGCATGGACGATCTGACGCTGACGCGGGCCGGGGAAGTTTTCGGGTCGCTGGCGTGGATGGCTCCGGAGCAGGCGGCGGGGGAATGGCAGCGGGTGGATGCGCTTTCCGACGTGCATGCGCTTGGGGCGATCCTGTTTTTTCTGGCGGCTGGGGAACCGGTGTTTGCGCCGGAGATGCCGGTGGCGGCGCAGTGGGCGGCGGCGCAATCGGGCGAGCGGCCGTCCCTGCGGGACCGGGCGCCGTCGGTGGCACGGGATCTGTCGGCGGTGGCGGACCGCTGCATGCATCCGGAGAAGAGTCAGCGGTATGGCAGTGTGGCGGAACTGGAGGAGGACATCCGGCGGTGGCTGGCCGGGGAGCCTGTGCTGGCGCGGAGGGGAGCAGGCCTGTACTGGCTGGGCAAGAAGGTGAGAAAGCACTGGGTGCCGGCGGGGGCGTCAGCCGTTCTGCTGGCCGGGGCGGCTGGGTTGGCGATCGAGCGGACGAGGATGCTGGCAGAGCGGGAACAGGCGGCGCAGCGGGCTCTGCTCGGGGTGCACGAGGAACTCTCGCTGTTTGTCGTTCAGGAACGGCGGCGGCATGAAGCCAACGGCCAACCGGAGCAGGCCCATGCGTTTGAGGAACGGGTGGCGCAGTTCCGATGGAGTTTCGATGTGGCGACGGCACGATATGACCCGCGGTGGTCGCAGGGCCGGGCGGCACTGTCGCGGGCGGTCGATGCGAGTCAGCGGGGAGAGTATCCCGTGGCAGCGCAGTCGTTTTCCGATGCGATGGCGCAGTTGCAGCCCCTTGTGGCGCAGCATCCGGAAGTGACGGTTTTCCGGGAAGAGCTGGGGCAGGCCATGGCTGGTCTGGCGGTCGCACAGAACCGGCTTGAGCTGCACGCTCAGTGCATTGATTTCTCGCAGCGGGCAGTGCGGACACTGGTGACTGGAGTGGCTGGCCGGCTGACTCCGGTGGTTTTCGATGAACTCATGAAGGTGGCAGGGGTGATGACGGAATCGATTCTGGCGCGGGGGGATGATGATCCGCGGGGGCTGGTGGTTGTGGAAGAGCTGCTGGCGAGGGCTCCCCGGGTGACGGAGGGTGGTCCAGCCGTGAGGAAGGAATTCATGAATCTGGCGAAGCTGGAGGCCAACCGTGTTCAGTTGCTGCTGCATGGCGGGCGCGGGGATCTGGCCGAGGCAGCGCTGCGGGTGGCTCTGGAGAACGGTCGCAAGGCCATGGTGGAGCCTGATGAAGACGGCATGGCGGCCCGGGCGCTGGCCCAGGTGCATCTGGCGGAGGCCATGCTGGCGCGGTCGCGCGGCGAGGCAGATCGGGAGGAAAGGGCGCTTACGGAAGCGAGCCGGTTGATTGTCAGTGATCCCGGGCGCATTTCGCAGACTCTCACGATCCGTCTGCATGAGGATCTGATGCATGCCTGGGCGGCCCGGGCGACTCGGCTGGCGGAGGCTGGGCAGCCGGCCCTTGCGGCAGCGGCCACTGGGGAAGCGATCCGCTGCGGGATGATGATGACGGGGCGCCATCCGGGTGACCGGAGGCTCAAGGCGTACTGGACGCAGCTGATGCTGCGGGCGGCGGAGCGGCATCGTTTGTCGGGCGACGAGGAATCAGCGTGGCGGAATGCCGAGGGTGCGCGCCAGCGGTTCCGGCAGCTGAAGAATTCCGGGGAAGACCGCTATGAACATCATAGCCTTGGCGCGTGCGAGGCCGGGGTCCTGCTGGCCGAGACAGGGGCTCCGCTGGAGGGGAAACCTTCAAGCTGGCTGGACATTGCCCGGCGGGATCTGGATGAGTTTGTGGCGGAATCACGGGATCGGCTGCGGCCGGAGCATGCCGAGCGGGTTACCGCGCTCAGGGAGCGGCTGGCCCTTCTGATTCCGCAGGTTGGGAGCAGCCGGTAAGGTGGCTGTTCTGTCCGGGAGTGACAGCCTTGCTGGCTGGTGGCTATGTTTGGGCGATGACCGCCGGTTCCCTGAGAGGTCGGCGGGCCAGCACGGCCGCGAAATGGCCTGTGAGTGGGGCGGTGGGCCAGCGGGCCAGCCGTTCAGATGCCAGCATGCAGCGCAGCAGGGTCCGGCCAGCCGTGCTGTGCGGGCGGAACAGTCGGCAGAGATGCAGAAGGACAATGCGGGGCACATGCATGAGGTGGTCCCGGCACATGACTTCCAGTCCCTGTCGGACCAGCGCCGTTTCCAGTTCAGTGAGTGAATAGGTATGCCCTACGAAATAGGGAGCGAGGGAGCTGCGTCCGAGCAGTGATTTTGGAAGGTGGTTGCGCAGTGCGACGACTGGGTTCCGCGGATTATCGAGAGTCACCAGCAGCAGTCCACCGGGAGCCAGTACGCGAGCCAGCTCAGAGAGGGACAGGTCGATGTCTCCGGCATAATGGAAGTGATCCAGTGTGGAGTTGGAGACGATCAGTTCCATGCTGCCGTCCGGGAGGTTCAGCCGCCGCACATCGGCGACCGATGCGAGCAGCCGGGGATTGGCGGCGATGGCCTTTCCTACCATCTCCGGGGCTACATCGATGCCGTGCACGGCATCGGCGCATTCCATGAGCATCGGCACGAGGCCCTCGCCCATGGCTTCATCGAACAAATCCGTCTTGAGCGCGCTGCGGAAGTGACGGCTGCCGGTCCAGTCCCGGATCAGGGCGGCATGGAGCAGGTCGCAGTAGCTGCGCCAGAGCGGCACATCGATGGCATGAGCCGATTGAGCGCCCACCTTGTCCCAGTAGCGGCCGTGTGCCTGTTTCATGGGTGTGAGCCTGCCGGGGAGGCTGACCCGGAATGGGTTTGCCTGAGAATGTGCAGCGGCATCACCTTGGAGGCACCGGTCACATAGGGTTCGCGCCGCACCAGCCGCAGTGTGCCTGCATCGCGCCAGCTGTCGGCCATCACCTGACCGCCTGGATAAGCGCGCAGAAGCTGCAGGACCCGGGCGATGATTCTCGGTTCGTCGATCGGACCCGCAGCCGGGCTGACCAGCAGGTTGACCCGTGTCAGCGACTGCACCTCCTCCTCCACCAGTTGGTAGTCGCCGAGCGTGCCGCCAAACTCCGTGGGAAGAACCTCCTCGAGCAGGCGCAGCAATTCGGTTCCGACGAAGTTCATTCCTTCGCTGCAGAGCTTTTCGTAGCTGCGGATGTGGCTGATGTGGCGGTGGAATCCGAGTTTTCCCAGAGGGCAGCCGCAGGCGCGGGTTTCGAGGTTCCCGTAGTCATCGCTTTCCACATTGAGCATCAGCTTCGGGCAGCTTGGCAGCAGCGTGGTGTAGACAAGGGCCGGCACGGTGGTGCTGCCGACTGCCACGTCGCGCTGGATGGCAGCGAGCTTGTCCTCGAGCAGGTGGACATCATCGCGCTCGGCCGCTTCGGAGCAGGCGATTCCGATGGTACCGACTTCGGACATGGAATAATTGCAGGCAGCCTGACAGCCTGACGCCGCGATGACGGCGGCCTTGGCTGCGGTGTAGGGTTCACCGCCCATGCGGAAGAATGAACCACTGATATCCAACTGGGCCTGCTGGGCGGCGAGGCAGACTCGCACGGCGGCGCTGACGCTGCACTCCAGCAGGGCCGGCGTGCCGCTGCGGACCTTGTCGGCCAGCCACTGGGAAAGCACGGCGGCCTCGCTGACGGGAAGATTCCGGGGGCGCGGCAGATCCGGCCCGCAGAACAGCGTGAAGCGGGTCAGCAGGGCATGCTGCCAGTCCGTGAAGGAAGTCTGGCTGAACCATCGCTCGACCTGCCGGCCGAGCTTGGCGTAGCGCAGCAGAATCTTGAGCCCCGCAGTGGCTGCCGGTACGGGTCGCCAGAGGGCGAGCGGGCGCGTCTCCGTTCCGAAACTGCGCTGAAACTCACGCAGGTAGGCTGCCTCGTGGGTGAGCAGGTCCAGGTCGATGCGCAATCTCCGGCCGGTTCCCCGCGAACCGCCGCTGCTCGCGCTGTAGTGGCGGGTCAGCAGGGGGTTGTCAAAATCCGCAGCGGTGGTCTCCACAGTCAGCGAGCCGCGCTGCACCGGACGTCTGCCCTTGAATTCGTTGAGCGTGACGAAGACGCCCGCGTCGTGCAGTCGCCCGAGGGCACCTTCCACTCCGGTTTGCAGCACGAGTCGTTCGAGAGTTCCGAAGTCGATCCCGGCGTGCTGCAGCAGTCGGAGGTAGGGGCTGCGGGGCTGGTCATAGATTCCCTGCCGGGCGACACGCAGGAAGGCTGCGGCGCGGTTCTGGCGGCTGGCCGCGAGGTCCACGTTGAGTGGTTCCCGGAAGAAACGGGGCAATCCGGCGGCGTAGCGCAGAACCCCGGTGATTTCCCCCAGCATCTTCATGAATAGACCGCCTGGGTACGGGTGTAGAACTCGCGGTTGCTGCGCCCGTGTTCGGGCGGGCCGATCCCCGAGGCCTTCCAGCCCCCGAAGGGAGCTTCCGCGTCGGCATCGGCCGTGGTCAGGTTCAGCTTGAGAATACCGGCGCGGGCCTGCTCGAGGAACCGGGCCTGATGCTCCGGGCACTGGCTGAAGAGAGCGGCGGCCAATCCCTGGCGCACCCCATTGCAGAGCTGGAGGGCATGCCCGAAATCATCGGCGGGCTGCACGACCAGCACTGGTCCGAAGGTTTCCTCCTGAACAATCTCCGCGGAGGGATCCTCGCAAAGGATTACCGTGGCGGGATAGGTGTCAGGCTCGGCGGGCTGCTCACCCTGGAAAATCACACCGCCGCTGCGTTCGACCATGGCCGCAACGTGCTGGTAATGGTCCTGCGAGATGAGCGGGCCGACTGGTCTGAGCTGCGACTGCAGCAGGCGCAGGAATTCCGGCAGAATGGAGCGCAGGACGATGGCCCGGCGGTTGGCCGTGCAGCGCTGGCCTGAAAAACCGAACGCACCCTCGGCGACGGCCGCGGCGGCAGCCGGCAGATCGGCATCCCCGAGTATGATCGCAGCATTGTTGCCACCCAGTTCGGCCTGCAGCGGAATGGCACGCTGGGCGCAGATCACGCGGGCGGCAAAACCCGCCTGCTCGGATCCGGTCAGAGCCACGCCATCGACGAGCGGGTCCTCCATGAGCTGGCGGGCCACTGCCGCGCCGCCGTGGACCACCTGGACTAGCCCGCGGGGTTCGACGAGGTCTGCCAGATAGTCGGCGACGGCCCCGGCCAGCGGAGAAGGCTTGAGCACGACCGCGTTCCCGTGGGCGAGGGCGGGCGCGATTTTGCCTGCGGCGATGGCGGCGGGATTATTCCATGGAGTGATGGCGGCGACGACGCCCAGCGGCACGTAGCGCAGCCGCGAGCGGGCTCCGCAGGGCATTTCAGGCATTTCGGCCCGGGTGGCGGCGCGGATCAGGGCAACCGAACGTTCCGCCTCGGCCCGGGCATAGGCGGCTGGCTTGCGGGAAGCCTCCGCGATCAGCGAGGCCAGCTTCGCCACGTCGATGCGCCCGGCGAGGGCGTGCAGGGCCTGCAGCCTTGTCTCGAGCGGTTCCTGGCGCCAGCCTTCCCATGCGGCACGGGCGGCGGCCGTGGCAGCGGGCACCGCTGCGGAAGCCTCGCACGCCGGGACGAAGCGGGCGACGCGGGTCTCCATCCAGTGGCGGCTGATGGCGGCGTGCAGGGGATCGTCACTGCCGGAAGCTGCCTCTGCGATTTCAACTGTCAGGCCCAGAGCGTAGGCATCGACCGCCGTGGCGCGGATGCAGCTTTGGGTCTGGACGCCCGCGAGGAGGATGCGGTTGATGCCGCGCTGGGCGAGCAGTTCCGCGAGATCAGTTCCTGCAAAGGCGCTGAAGAAACGCTTGTGGACCACGCTTTCTCCCGGGGCCGGGGTCAGGGGACTGGCGTGACCAGCCGTGCCCTCCACGCAGATCCATTTGTCCGCGCGCTTCCAGTGCGGCATCCGCGACTCGCCATTCCGGTCTACTGTGGTCCAGACGTGAATTACGGGGATCTGATTCTCGCGGCAGTGCTGCAGCAGAGCGCGGGCTGCTGCCACGACACGGCCGCTGGAAGTTCCTTCGAGGAAGTCGTTCTGCAGATCGATCAGCAGCAGCGCTGTGCCCGGGGGGAATGTTTCTGGAATGTGCATTAGGGGGAAAGAGCTGGGAGGAATCTGCTGCGGGCCTGACGTTTCCGGTGATTAGCGCGCTTTGTCATCAGTGGTGCGGTCGAGGCGGGCTACGATCGATTCGTGGCCGTCCTCGTCTCCGAGGAAGACCAGCTCAAACCGCTGGAACCGCGACCACGCAGGCATGGCGAGAACCTTCTCACGCAAGGCATCGAGCATCTTCTGGCTGCGGGGTTTCGGACCGTGGTCCGTGGCTCCGTCCCGGAGATCGTCGAACCATGCGTTGCGCAGGCGGGGTATCCACAGCCGTTCATCGATTACGTCCGAGGGAAATCCGGGCTGAAGACTCTCGCGCGATCCGTCCGGGTGCAGGCCAAACAGGATCATGCGCTTCCGCAGTTCGTTATTGGTGCCATGGGGAAGCTCGGAATTGTCCGCGGTACTATGGGCCACTTGCCGGAGTCCGGGCATACTGCCGTAGAGTCCGCGCGGAAACGGACCAATGCGCTCCGGTGAATTATAGCTCGAGTACATGGGAACGTGACTGAGGGGGAACCACTCGCGCTGGGCACAGAGCGTGCCCGCAAGGAGAACACAGATCACCGAGGAGGAGACAACGACCGCCCTTCTGACACCGGGACGGGGAAGAGGCTCCGCTGAGTTCGCTTTGGCCGGTGCGCGCCATCTGGATAGCGATGCCATCAGATGCGGGCGTTGCGCCGCGGTGAAGACCGTCCAGTCGGCCACCAGCAGGTAGCAGACCATCTGGGGCCAGTACTTCGGCGGCATGAGCAGGAAGATGCCCAGGTGGAAGGCCCATGCACTGAGGATGAATGGCCACCGCAGCCTGGCAAGGAACAGTGCGGAAATGGACCCAACCTCCAGCACGATCGTCCCGACGGACAATCCAGTGACAACCTTCGGATGTTCCTGCAGAAAAGCGAGGAGGGGAGGCCCCAGCGGAGTTCTTGGCACGCCCGAATGCGACAGGTAGTAGCGCAGCGACTGGCCATCCATCCATGCGAGGCCACCGTTCCACATCTTGGTCACTCCGGCGGCGAACAGAGAATGCACCAGGAAGAGCAGCACCAGCTTTCTTGCATAGCCTGAAAGATCCTCCGCATGACCACTGGAGGGAGCGAATGGCCAGCCCGGAAACCGCGTGGCGATGGCATGATCCAGCGACCACCGTCCCGGGCGGCAGAGAAAACCAAGCGCAAGCAGCGTCAGCACGGGAAAATCCCAGGTGTGATTCACTGGTGCCGCGCAGCTCTTCGAGCACGCCACGAAGAAGACCGCACCCACTCCCGTCGTGATGGGAGCCAGCCTTCCGCCCAGACCCAGCGCAGCGCAGGACCAGGCAAGGAGCAGCGGCCACTCGAGCAGGGACAGGGTGGCGGCAAGCCCGTCCCGGGTTGCGCCCGCAGCGGTGATCCACTGCATGATGCCTGCTGGCTCGAAAAGGCCGTCGGGACAGCTGTGGGCCGCTCTGATGCTTCCGCGGATGAGGCCGTTCCATGCAAGTGCGAGTAGCAGAAGGCAGGTGACCGCCCGCAGCCGTCCATCGAGTGGCGGGTAATCGCGCGCCCACCAGCGGAACATCCGGTCAACCCCGGTCATGGGCAGGCGGTACGGGTGGGTCGGCCTGCAGAGAATCGATCACGAGGCTGCCGAATTCCCTCGTGCCGACCTGACGGCAGCCGGGTTCCATCAGGTCGGCGGTACGCCAACCGGCGCGCCAGACACGGCGCACGGCATTCTCCAGTTGGCTGGCAGCCTCCTCCATGAGGAAGCTTTCGCGCAGCAGCATGGCCAGAGAGAAGATCTGTCCGGCGGGGTTTGCGAGGTCTTTGCCGACCAGATCATGAGCCGCGCCGCCGTTGGTCTGGTAGACATCGGACGTGGCGGAGAAGTTTCCGGAAAAGCCGAGGCCCCGCGAGCCCGACAGGAGAGCGCTGACATCGATGAGGATGTCGCCGAAAAGATTGGGCGTCACGATCACGTCGAAGCTGCGGGGATTCTGGATCAGTTCGTAGGCGGCGTGGTCGATGTTGATGGTGCGGGCCCTGATGCCGGCGGCGGCAGCCACCTCCATCGCGCAGGAGCGCCAGAGATCACTGATCGCAGGCACGCCACCGTCCTTGAGCACCACGGTGAGTTCGCCGCGGCGGGTAGCGGCGATGCCGATGGCGACCGTGACGATGCGGCGCACTTCGTTTTCGCTGTACGAAAACGAATGTTCGGCGAGCCGGTGACCGTCCTGATTCTGCTGCTGGCTCCACTGGCCCTGATAGACACCGGCGCTATTGTCGCGCACGATGACCATATCGACCCCTTCAAGGTGCGACGGCTTGATCCGCCCGGCATTTCTGCATTCGGGAAGGACCGTTACGGGGCTGATTTTGCAGTACAGGTCAAAGCGCCGCCGCAGATCATAAACAAAGCGCCCTCCCCCCGCTCCATGCAGCAGCGCGCCACCGTCGGCGAACAGTTCAGCGCAGAAGGCTTCGGCCGCCGGGGGCATGGCCATGCCGTGGGCCGACTCGGCGGCGGAACCGATGAGTCCGCCTTTGCGGATTTCGAAGCGTCCGGCTCCCTTCTGCTGCAGTGCTTCGAGAATCTGCAGGCAGATGGCGATAAATTCCGGTCCGCAACCGTCTCCCTCGAAGACGCCGATGAGGCAGGTTTCCGGCTGAATCGTGCGGCGGCCCGGCAGGCCCTGGCTCCAGGTACGGAACGGTTCTGATCTGGGGAAGGACATGAAGGCGGGCGGTTATGCGTCCGGAAGGAGGTTCTTCTGAAGTACCATGCGGCGCAGGAGGCTGTCGCCTTCCCGCACCGGGTAGACCTTCGGGGGCATGAACGACTCGCTGAAATCCGTACGGCAGGCCCCTGTGTAGCCGAGCATGAGCTGGAAGCGCGGCTTGACCGAGCCGCGGCTGCCGTAGTGCATGCAGCCGGACGATTCGATGAAGAGGACGGTGCCGCGCGGATAGCAGAATTCGATGACTTCCGAACGGTCGGCCACCGAGTAGACCTCTTCGTCCGTCAGGCGGTAACCGCGGCCGCATTTCCAGTAGCCGAGTTTTTCGGTGACGCGCTGGGAAGTGGACCTTGGCAGGAAGGTCCACGGTCCATTCTCTATGGTTGTGTCCTGGAGCAGAACCAGCACGTATACGTTGGGCAGGGAGTAGTAGTCGATATGATAGAGCTGGCTATCCTTGGGAACGTCTGGCTGCTCATCGAAGAGAGCGTTGGATTCCACCAGCCGGATTCCGGAGGGAAGTGTTGTGGAGAGAGCTGGGATCGAGCCGATGTAATGGGCCACCGTGGCCAGCAGTTCCGAGGAAGTGGCGAAATCCAGAAAGGCCGGATACTTGAGGGGATCCTCGGCGGGATTCCACATGTCCTGGAAGAAGCTCCGGTAGGCTCCCTGTGCGGAGAGTCGTTTGCCGGCCCGTTCCGCCACGATCCGGTCCGCTTCCTCGAGGACGCGCCCAAGGTGAGGCAGGCTGTGGGATGTGTCGATGGCCCAGCCATCCTTCAGTTGGATCGCGCTGCGCTGAGGTGCGCCGTTTTCGTCGAGCAATTCCGGCAGTCTGGTCTGATAGAGGTGGCGGCGCCAGCTGTCCTGGCGGCTGAATTGGAGATGGTTCCATGCGTGGGCAAGGCGCATGGTTTCCGAGATGCCGAGCAGTTGCATGTGGTCGCTGTGGAGCCGTTTGGCAAGGTCTGCGGGCAGGACGTTCAATTCCGTGGTATTCATGGGATGCGATGGAGGAGGCTGCCGGGAGCAGAGCCACAGCAGCCGGGGGGAAGGTCTTAAAAGCAGCAGAGATTCAAGTCCAGCAGCAACTGTAGTTATTCTGGTAATTTTGACTTTTGCGGCAAATAAGGGCAGTGCCTTGCGGGATTCGCAGGGGCAGGCCTCGGCTTACGGTGCAGCCTCGGTGGGAGGCGGCGCATCGGCGTGCATGGAAAGCGGGGATTCCTGAGGGGAGGGAAGGAATTGGGCGACCGCCGCGTGGAGGGCTGCGAGTTCGGAGCGCAGGCTGGCGATTTCCGCTTCCATGCGGTCGCGCCAGTCGTCCGGGGCGGGACTGGTCAGTGGGGCAGGCGGGATGGGGGCAGTGCCTGCGGCGAGCGGGTCGATGGGGCCGGAGAGGGTGTGGGCGAAGGCGCGGACGCGGCGGCTGACTCCGGGAGGGAGGATGACGGCGAGGGGTTCTGGTGCATATTCGGCGAGGCGGAGCGCGGCGGCTTCCGCGGCATCGGAATCGGGGAAGCTGTGCATGCGGCTGGCGCGGGCGCGCAGTTCACCGGCGGTCTGGACGTTGCGGAGGAGGAGTTCGCAGAGGACAGCGGTCATGGCAGGATCGAGACGGCCATGGACTTCGTGGAGGGCGTGGCGGTATTTGGGGACGCGGCTCCCGGCGAGCTGGACCATGACGGCGAGGCGGCGGCGGCGGAGACCATCGGCGGCGGCGGAGACCGTGGCTTCGTCCCACGCGACGATGGGGTCGCGGTTGCTGCGCTGGTTGCAGGCAGCGGTGAGTGACTGGAGGGTGAGCGGGTAGTATTCCGGGGTGGTCAGTTCCTTTTCGAGGAGGGAGCCGAGCACGCGGGCTTCGGTGGCCGTGAGGAATGGGGAATCCGGGGCATCTTCCATGGTTGCGTTGGTCGGGTGGGAAGCAGGCTGGGGCAAGCGGGTGAAACGAAGGGGTCTGGCGGCACGTATCCCGCGGCTGAAACCTGATTCACCTGAAACCTGATTCACCATGAAGAAATCCCCCCTCCTCCTGTCCCTGCTGGCGGCTGCCCAGTCTCCGGCGGCTCCCAAGCCAGTTTATTCCAGTCACCGTCTGACCTCCGAGACCGTGGGTCATGCGGTCGACATTGAAGTCGATGTCAGTGGGGCGAAGAAGCTCTTTCTGGTGGTCAACGATGGTGGCGATGGCTTTGCCTGTGACTGGGCGAACTGGGTTAATCCTGTGATTTCCGGAGATTTCGGGACGAAGAAGCTAACGGAGATGCGTCCAGTGAGTGCGTCGGCTGACTGGGGTCAGGTGAGGATGAATCAGAATGCGGGAGGCAGTCCGATGGTGGTCAATGATCAGCCGGTGGCCGAGGGCATTGGGACGCATGCGCACAGTGTCATCGAGTTTGATCTGCCGGCGGGGAGCCGGAAGTTCACGGCCCGCGGGGCGCTTGACAAGGGAGGGGTGGCGCAGGGCAACGGGGCCACCGTGCAGTTTCAGGTGTACACCGAGAAGCCAGCCATGGCGAAGCGCGGTGGCGGCGGTGGTGGCGGGCTCGATCCCGAGGCGGCACTGACAGCGCTGGAAGTGGGAGATGGGCTGCAGGTGGAGTCGTATGCGACCGAGCCGATGCTGCTGAGTCCATCGGCGATGGACATTGATCACAAGGGGCGGGTGTGGATTTCCGAGGTGGTGAATTACCGTGGGCACAATGGCAAGCGGCCGGCTGGCGACCGCATCCTTGTGCTGGAAGACAGCGATCGTGATGGGAAGGCCGACAAGCAGACTGTCTTCTTCGAGAGTCCCGAGATGATGAGTCCGCATGGGGTGACGGTGCTCGGGAACCGGGTCATTGTGGCGGCTGCCGGGAAGGTGTGGAATCTGTACGATGAAAATGGCGACCTGAAGGCCGACAAGGCGGAAGTCATGTTCAGCGGCATTGACGGGGCGCAGCACGACCACAGCATTCACGCCGCGCATTTCGGGCCTGATGGCAAGCTGTACTTCAATTTCGGCAATGAAGGTCACCAACTGAAGGACAAGGACGGCAAGCCGATCATGGATGCGGCCGGCAACGAAGTGCGGGCGTCGCGTCAGCCGTATCAGGAAGGGATGATTTTCCGCTGCAATCCTGATGGCAGCGGGCTTGAGACGGTTGCGTGGAATTTCCGGAACAACTGGGAAGTCGCCGTCGATTCCTTTGGCGGCATCTGGCAATCGGACAATGATGACGATGGCAACAAGGGGGTGCGGATCAATTTCGTGATGGAATTCGGGAACTATGGATACCGCGACGAGGTGACGGGAGCCGGCTGGAACAAGGGGAATGCGAAAACCGACGAGGAAGTGCAGGCGGCGCACTGGCATCTGCGCGATCCCGGAGTGGTGCCCAATCTGCTGCACACGGGGGCGGGGAGCCCGACCGGGATTCTGGTTTACGAAGGCGGCCTGCTGCCGTCGCGTTTCCATGGTCAGATGATTCATGCCGATGCTGGGCCGAACATTGTGCGGGCGTATCCTGTGACCCGGTCGGGCGCGGGCTATGCGGCCACCATGGACAATCTTGTGGGGCAGAAGAACGACCGCTGGTTCCGTCCGTCCGATGTCTGTGTGGCTCCCGATGGATCGCTCTTCATTGCCGACTGGTATGACCCGGGAGTTGGTGGTCATGCCATGGGAGACCTTGATCATGGGCGGGTGTACCGGGTGACACCGGCGGGGCACAAAGGTTATGCGGTTCCGTCGTTTGATTTCTCGACGCCCGAGGGAGCGGCGCAGGCGCTGGCGAATCCGAATGAGGACGTGCGCTATCTGGCATGGGAGGCGCTGCGCAAGGCAGGTGATGCGGCGGTGGCGGCCCTGCAGCCGCATCTGAGCGGGAGCGACAACCGACTGCGGGCGCGGGCCCTCTGGGTTCTCGGCAAGCTTCCCGGCAAGGGTGGCGAGGCAGTGAAGGCGGCCCTTGCGGACAAGGACGAGGATATCCGCTGCCTTGGTCTGCGGCTAGCGCGTCAGCTCAAGATGGATCTGCCGGCGCTGGTGGCCGGACTGGTCAATGATCCCTCGGCAGCGGTGCGCCGCGAAGCTGTCATTGCCCTGCGTTTTGAGAAGGCGGAAGCGATGGCTCCGCTGTGGGCGCAGCTGGCGAAGCAGCACGATGGCAAGGACCGCTGGTATCTGGAAGCGCTGGGGATTGGGGCGGCGCTGCAGTGGGATGCCTGTCTGGCGGCTTATGTGGCGCTGGTGCCGCATCCGGAAACGACGGCGGCAGGGCGTGCCATTCTCTGGCGGAGCCGGGCAGCCACGAGTGCTGAATGGATTGCGAAGGCTGTAAAGCACGACGGCACGCCCGAGGAAGAAAAGGATCTGCTCATGCGCGCCTTCGACTTCCAGCCGGCGGCCGCCAAGGAGAAGGCTCTGGAAAGTCTGCTGCAGTAAGCCGGCCTGCTTGATTCACCCGACCCGGTGGCGTTCCCTGTGGACGTCACCGGGTTTTTCTTTGCGGGCGCGCAGAGCAAGTTCCTGCCGGCGGTCAAATCCGTGGCCGGGGGCATGCCCTTTCCGGAGGATGGACCGTGGTTGTGCGGCTGGAGTCAGGGTGTGCCTGCGGGGCCGGGATTGGCGAGTCGTGCGAGGAATCCTTCGAGGCCTTTGACGGCGGCGGCGAAGCGGTCCTCGTCGATGGAATCCGGGCGGTCGTCGGCGGTGCCGTGCCGGGGATTCCGCAGCATACCGGTATCGCTGATATGCAGCGCGGGGAATCCGGCCGAGGAGAAAGCCAGCCAGTCGCCCCGGGGCCCCGCGGTGCCGGCGGGAACTTCGGCGGCATGGCATGGGAGCGTGCTGCTTTCGCGGAACCACGATGCGGCGGCCTGAGCGAGCGGGGTTCCGGAGGGTGAGGCTATGAATGCGAGGAAGTTGGCAGTTTCCGGAAGCGGAGGCACCGATCCCGGCAGGGGCTGCTGACTGCCCGGCATGGTCTGCCATGCACCGAGCGAACCGAGTTCGACCATGGCGACGACCGATTCTCCGCGGCGGCGGAGGCCATCGGCGTAGTGAGCGGCCCCGGAGGGATCGACGCGGCCCGGGGCGGGAGCCTCCCCGTTTGCGAAGAACACGAAGCGCAGGGTCCGTTCGTGGGCCGAACCGGCAAAGGCGCGGGCGAGGCTCATGACGGCGGCGACTCCGGTGGCGTTGGCATTGGCTCCCGGGCTTCCGGTGGGTGAATCGTAATGGGTGCCCACGACGACGACTTCGCCCCAGCGGGCGTCCGAGGTTCCTGTCAGTTCGAGGATGAGGTTCGAGAATTCCTGGTCGCCCGAGGTGAAGGTTTCGATGGTCGGTTTGAATCCGAAATTGGCCGAGCCGAGGGTGGAGACGATGAATTTGGCGGCCATGCGGAGGCGGTCGGGCCTGGCGGCGTGGCGTTCTCCGATGGTTTCGCCGAGCATGCGGACCTGCGAAGCGAGTTCGGCGCGGTCGACGGGTTGCCGGGTGACGGGGCGGCCTGACTTGGCGCGGTCGCGATCCTCGAGCCGGAAGTAGATCACCATGGCGATGATGCTGGTGATGATGAGGCCGATGGGGAGGCCGAGCAGGAGGTTGCGGATGAGGCGCGGCGGGGTGGGAGCGGCTTCGGCGTTCATGGAGAAGAATGGGAGGGCTCCGGGGCGAGGGTCGGGGACTGGAGTGCACCGGGGGCGGCGGGTTGCCAACCGGGTCCGGGAGGAAGCTCTGTGTCCGGCAGCTTCCATGAAACGTCCGACAGTCCGGTGCCGGAGAAATCCATTTCCGGAATCCGGAGCTGCGGGCCGGAATCCGGAGGCGGCGGGGGGCTGGCGCAGGGCGGAACCGGGGTTTCCGGCTGCAGGGCGCTGCGCAGGTGGAAGCCCGCGGAGACCAGCAGCAGAGTCCCGAGGACGGTGGTGGTGGCGCGGGCGTTCATGGACGGAAGGTTCCGCCCTCCCCTGTTCCCGCAAGCCCGAATCCCCGCGGCCCAAAATCCAGTTGCCCGTGGGGAGGGCCAACCCTACTATCGGCTCCCGTCCGCGGCAGGCATCTGCTTTCCTGCTGTACCGGCCTGCAACCGCTTTCCCGTCACACCCGCCATGCTCGAGACTCTCCGCAAGCACCACTACGTCCTGATGTGCATCATCGCGGTCGTCGTCATCATCGCCTTCACTTTCCTGTACGATCCCAATCAGCGCACTGGTTCGGGAACCCGGGCGGGTACTCTTTACGGGCGTGATTTCTCGGCTGGGGAAAAGCAGTCGGTTGACGAGATGCAGATGATTGCCGGCCGGCTGGGAGCCATGATTGAGGGGAACGACTTCATGGCGCGCTTCAGTGATCCTTCGCAGAAGTTCGTGAATACGCTGAGTGCGGTTTCGAACCGGTATCAGAACACGAGCAGGAATTCGGGCGAGGACATGGATTTCACGCTCAACGTGATGGTGATGCGTGAAGAGGCGAAGAAGCTCGGGATTGCGGCTGACCGGGAGGATGTTGCCCGCATGATTCAGGAACTGGGGGCGTTCCGCACGGGTGGGCGCTTCGACATCACCAAGTATGAAGCGTTTCTGAGCAGCGGCGCGCTGGGGGACAAGACGACGACTGAGCGGAAGCTCTACCATCTGGCGCACGACATCATTCTCTTCCAGAAGATGAGCAAACTGGTGGGCGGCAGCTTTGCGCCGTCGCCTGCGGAGGTTGATGCGGCCTATGCGGTGCAGAATGCGAAGGTGACAGCCTTCACGGCGCTGGCTCCGAAGGAGAAGTATGCCGAGCAGACGGTGGGCGACGAAGAGATTCAGAAGTTCTACGATGCGGAGAAGGCCAAGTCCGAGGCTCCGGCCCCGGCGGAGGGAGAGGCCAAGGCAGCGCCCGCGGATGCTTCGGTGCTTTCCGATGAGAAGCGCTCTGTGAAGTATGTCTTTGCGGCCAAGCCGGCCTCTCCGGTGGCCCCGGTGGCTCCGGTGACGGAAGACCTGAGCAAGATCACGGACGAGGCAGCGAAGAAGGCGAAGGAAGAAGAATTCAAGAAGAAGCAGGAAGAGTACACCAAGGCCCTCGACGTCCACACCAAGGCCATGGAGGAATTCCAGAAGACCGAACGGGAATGGCTGCAGAAGGTTGATTCCCTTGCGACGGCGCTGGTGGCCGAGGAACGGGGAGCACAACCGTTCGAGGAAGCCGCCAAGGGGGCGGGCTTCGAGGCGGCCCAGGCGGAATTCACGAAGGCGGCTCCGCCTGAGGGCATCAAGGCCGAGACCGCGGCCATCGAGGCCATGTTTGCGGGCGAGCCTGGACCGGGTGATCCGGTGCAGACGGCCAATGGCTGGTGTCTGTTCGAGGTCGTCAGCGTGACGAAGGCCGGGGTGCTGCCGCTGGCGGAAGTGAAGGAGAAGATTGCGGCGAAACTGAAGGAGACCAAGGCGGGTGAGGCCATGAAGGAAGCGGCCACGAAGGCGCGGGCGGCGATTGCCGAGGCACTCAAGGAAAGCAAGCCGTTCCTCGAAGCGGTTTCGGCGGCTGGGCTGACGGCGGGCGAGATCCCGGTTTTCACGGGCAAGCAGCCACCACCGCAGACGATTCCGAATTCCGGCCTGGTGCTCACGCAGTGCCGCAAGCTCAATCCGGGAGAGACGTCCGAGCCCCTGGACGTGCCAGAAGGTCTGCTGCTGGTGCATGTGGCGAAGAAAGAACTGCCGAAGGATCCCAAGATGGAGGAAGACAAGCAGAACATGACCAAAGGCATGACGGCAGGGGACGGCGGGTCGCCCTTCACGCCGCCGAGCCCGGTGTTCCAGGCATGGTTTTCCTCGCGGCGCGATGCGGCGCAGGAAGTCCGCTGAATGTTTTTCCCGCCGGGCTCCATGCATGCCCGGCATGGTTCTTGAAAAAAAGCCGTGAGCGACGAAGCCGAGCAGCGCGCCATTGATCTGATCGATGACGCGAGTGGCTGTCTGGCGATTGGCGATCTCGAGGGGGCGGCCGGGCTTTTCCGGGAAGCGACGGTGCTGGCTCCGGGGAATTTCGATGCCTGGCACGGGCTGGGGATGGTTCTGCTGCGGAACGACGACCTGAAGGGGGCGCTGGGAGCTGCCCTCATGGCGACCGACCTGCGGCCTAATGATCTCCTTGCGTGGACCTCGCTTTCCCAGATCCATGTCCGCATGGGAAACATTGCCGAGGCCGAAGCCGCCAAGGCGAACGCCCGCATTCTGTCGCTCGGCGGGCGGGTGAAGCGCGACTGAGCCCTGGGAGCCTGCTGGATCTCAGAGGGCAGCGCGGCGCTGAGCGACGAGGCTGCGGATGAGGGCGCAGAGCATGGTGAGGCGGGGCATGTCGGCTCCCGCCGCGAGGGCTCTGCGCAGGGGTTCTCCCCAGATGGCTTCTGTTTCGACCTCCCGGCCTTCCACGAAATCGATCATGCTGCTGGGCCGGTAGGCGGTCATGGTACGGGTGGCGGCGATCTGATCGCTGACGAGTCCATCGGGCTGAGGGTAGCCGAGCAGGCCTGCGGCGGCGATGACTTCCTCCATGAGGCGGGAGGCGAGGGTGGCGAGGGCGGGGTCGTCGAGGATGCGCTGGGTATCGATGCCGCCTGCGGCGATAGCGAGACCGTTGAAGGGGATATTCCAGACGAGTTTGCGCCAGCGCACGGCGGTCACATCATCGGCGTGGCGGCAGGAAACGCCGGCCCTTTCGAAAAGGTGGGCCATGGCGGCGGCGGTGGCGTGGCTGGCGGGCGTGAGGCTGCCGAGGGCGAGGGCTCCCTGGGCCGTGTGTTCCACGCGGCCGGGGGCCGTGCGGTTGATGCAGGTGAAGCAGACGCCGCCGAGGACGCGGTCCGCGCCCCAGCGAGCCGCGAGAAATTCCTCGTTTCCCAGGCCGTTCTGTAGCGTGAGAATCCTTGTCCCGGGATGCAGCAGCGGCGGCAGCAGAGTTTCGAGGGCGGGATTCGCCGTCGTTTTGAGCGTGATGATGACGACATCGGCCGGGCCCATGTCGTCGGTCGATCCGAAGGCATGGACTGCGGGGAGATGGAAGTCGCCGAGGTGGCTGCGGATATCGAGTCCGTGGCGGCGCACGTGTGCGAGGTCACTGCGCATGAGGAAGCTCACGCGGCTGCCGGCGCGGGCCAGTTTTGCGCCGTAGTAGCAACCGACGGCACCGGAACCGATGATGGCGAGTCGCCATGATTCCGGCGGATCAGGAAGTGGCTCCATGCTCCGGATGGCAGTGCTCCCCTTCCCTGCGTCAGCGCGGCTTGATGTCGTAGCAGTAGATCAATTCCTGGTCGCGCAGGAAGAGGCGGCCATCGACGATGACGGGGTGGACCCAGATGCGGCCCTGGGGTTTGCGCTGTTCGGTCTGGGGGGAGAGAGTGAAGCGGCCTTTTTCCTTCCAGCCGGCTTCCGAGGCTTCCACGAGAACGACGTGGCCTTCCTTTTCCGAGACGCAGATGAGGTGACCGGCCACGTAGGCGCAGCAGCCTTTGCCGAGGGTCTTGTCCTGCCAGACCGGTTCGCCCGTCAGGAAATCCTGGCAGGTCCAGCCGCCTTTGTCCGAGTGGCCGTAGAGTTTCCCGTTCACGAGGATGACGCCGCCGTGGTGATTGACCATTTTATTGCTTTCGTAGACGAGTTCCGGGGAATCGCCGCCGAGTTTGAACATGCGGGCTCCCACGTCGTATCCGGCGGTCACGTAGACATGGCCATCATGGTAGATGGGAGTGGGAATGACTGCGACGCGGCCCGGGAAGTCGCCCTGCCAGAGGGGCGATCCGTCTTCCGGGCTGAGGCCGAAGACTTTTTTGCCGACGAGCTGGACGACCTGTTTTTTGCCTCCGTGTTCGATGAGGATGGGGGAGGAATACTGGGCTTCCTCCGTGAGGTCCTTCGATTGCCAGAGGAGTTTGCCCGTCATCTTGTCGAGGGCGGCCATGGTGCCCTTGCTGCCGCCGGGGGTGCAGAGGACGCGCGGTCCGTCGACGAGGACCGATTCCGTGTAGCCCCAGCTCTGGAGCTTGCCGCCGAAGTCGCTCACGAGGTCGGCCTTCCAGAGGACCTTGCCATCGGCGCGGTTCAGGCAGCCGAGCACACCGCTGGCGCTGAGAGCGTAGAGGCGGTCGCCGTCGATGGTCGGGGTCATGCGGGGGCCGTCGCCCCATTGGTTCGGGTAGATGCGGTTATCGAGCTGGACGGACCATTTGGTTTTCCCGCTGGCGGCGTCGAGGGCGATGACATTTTCGCCGCCGCTGAGGGCACCCATGGTGTAGAGGGTATCGTCGGCCACGGAGAATCCGGCGTAGCCGAGGCCGCCGTCGCGGCTGAGCCAGAGTTGCTGCGGGCCGCCTTCGGGCCATGAGGAGAGGATGGCCTTGTCGGGGGAATGGTCCATGCGGCCGGGGCCGCGCCATTGGGTCCATTCGCCTGCGGAGGCCATGGTCAGGGAACAGAGAAGGAGGAAGGCGGAGCGTTTCATGGATTCAGCGGAATGTTTCTGGGTATGGACAGTATGCGGGCCGGCTGCGCTGTCACGGGCAAGTCATCCGTCTCTGCGGAGGGAAATCAGATGACCGCAATCTGGCCGTGGCGGATGTCGAGGCAGCGTTCGCGGAGGGCTTTGCGGGTCTGGCTGCTGAGGTGGAGGGAGCATGGGCCGACCGCGAAGATTTCGTGATCTTCGAGGCCTTTGCGGGGCCTCCAGACGAGGCTGGCCCATGATTGTCCGGCGCGGTCTCCTTCCGCGCAGCGGACGTAGCTCAGTTCCGGAAGAAAGCCGGGGGCGGCGGGGCTTTCCCGCTGGTGCCATGAGGCGAGCCAGTCTTTGAAGGCGTCCGTCACGATGACGCCGCAGCGGAGACGTTCGAGCATCAGGCAAGGGAGCCGCGGCGGGGACGGGCCGCAACCGCGTTCCCGGTTGCGTTCGGGGGGAGAAGGCCCGAGCAGGGCGGCCCCAGATCTTCCGGTTGGCGCCGACAGGCCGACGGCAGGCGGGAATCCTCCTTATCCCCCGTCATGTCATCGTCTCTGCTTCTCTGGATCATAGCCGGATTCGTTTCCGGAACCGTGTTCGCCTCGTTTTTCGAATGGGTGCTGCACAAATACGTGATGCACCGTCCGCTCGGGTGGTTCCGCTATCCGTTTCAGGCGCATGCGGTGGTGCATCATCAGATTTTCAAGGCCGACCACACCTATCATCTTCAGCATGACAGGGACAAGGAGACCATTCCGATGGCTTGGTGGAATGGGCCGGTGCTGGTGCTGATTGGTTCGTTGCCGCTGGTGCTGCTGGGGTGGCTGATCGGGCAATGGGGATTTGCGGCCGGGGTGGTGGCTGCGGTCGGCAATTACTATGTGGTGTACGAGTACATTCACTGGTGCATGCATCTGCCGAAGCAGCGCAGGCTTGAGAAGGGCTGGCTGTTCCAGCGCCTTAATGGGCATCACGTGCTGCATCACCGCTACATGCACAAGAATTTCAATGTGGTCCTGCCGATTGCGGATCTGGCGCTCGGGACCCTTCTGCTGCGCTCGAAGACGCGGTTTGCGCAGGTCACGGGGCCATCTGTTCCCGACCTGCAGCCGCTGGCGGTTCCGGCTGCGCAGGCGTGATGCCCGGGGATGCGCCTTGCGCTTGCACGATGCGCGGGACGTCCACAGGGTCGGGCTGCGTACCAAAGACTTGCCTTGCATGAACGAGAATCTATCGACTGGACCCATCCGGTTTCTGGGCCGCAGTGCCCGTGAAGCCCTCACGAAGCAGCGCGGCGGGGTTTTCTGGCTGTATGGTCTGAGTGGAGCCGGCAAGAGCACGCTCGCGGCCGCTGCGGAGAAGGCGCTCAATCAGAAAGGGCATCTGACGGTGCTGCTGGACGGGGATCTGCTGCGCACGGGACTGAACCGCGGGCTGGGGTTTTCCGATGATGACCGCCGGGAGAATCTGCGGCGGGCGGCGGAAGTCGCGCGGCTTTTCTGCGGCACCGGGGTGGTGGTGCTCTGCAGTTTCATCACGCCGACGAAGGCGTTCCGGTCGCTGGTGCGGCAGATCGTGGGTGAAGATGACTTTCACGGGATTTATGTGAAGGCGGATTTCGAGACCTGCCGGGCGAGGGACGTGAAGGGACTGTATGCCAAGGCGGAGGGCGGTGGAGTGAAGCAGTTCACGGGTCGCGATTCCGGGTTTGAGGAACCCGAGCAGGCCGATCTGGTGATTGATACGGCTTGCGAACCGGAGGCGGAGAGCCTTGCCGCTCTGCTGGCGTTCATCGAGCCGAAGCTGCGCCGCGAGTGATGCCTGCCGCAGGTGCGGAAGGGATCCTGCCCTTGCGCGGACCGGGGAGTGGCCGGACAGCGGACAGAGATTTAAGATCATGTCTACTTCCCTCCGCTGGCCAGACGAACGGGTACTGGTGGTACCGCGCCGACTCTTTGATGAACTTGGTGCTTTTGAGGGGCTGACCACTGACGTGGACCGGTATCTGCCGGTGTTTCTGGATCCGGCGAACAATTTCTTTCTGGGGCGTGATGCGGCCGAGGAGGATCCGTCGCACAAGCAGATCATTCCGTATGCGCTCTTTCATCATGAAGGCCGGTTTCTGCACTACGTGCGGGGCGGGAAGAGCAACGAGCAGCGGCTGGCATCCAAGGGATCACTTGGCATCGGGGGGCACATCAATGCCGACGATGCGGTGCAGGCCTCTGTGGAGAAGGACACCTATCTGACCGGGGTGGAGCGGGAGATGAACGAGGAACTGGTGCTGCGCTGCGGGTACCGCCAGCGCATTGTGGGCCTTATCAATGATGACTCCAACGAAGTGGGCCAGGTGCACCTCGGGGTCGTGCATCTGTTTGATCTGGATGGGGATGATGTGGCGGCGAACGAGGCCCCCATTACCGAGCTGGCCTTTCTGAGCCGCGAGGAACTGGCGGCGCGGCGCGGGTCGCTGGAAACCTGGAGCCAGATCTGCTTTGATCACCTTAACCTGCTGATGCCATGAAAACCACCCTGCTGCTTGCTGTCTCTCTGATTGGACTTCTGCCGATTGCTGCGGAAGAACCGGCTGGACTCTACATTGATCCTGCGAAAGCGGCGGCCGACGCTGATTTTGCGCATCAGGGGGAATATGCCGGGATGGTGGGAGGCAAGAAGGTGGGGCTGCAGCTGGTGGCCGAGGGCGAGGGGAAATTCAAGGCGGTGCTCTATCCGGGCGGGCTGCCCGGCGCGGGCTGGGACGGTCGGCGGGATGGCCGCGTCAAGGGGACGGGGCTGTGGGAGGGCGGGGCCGTGAAGATTTCCCTTGGATCGCAGAGCGGCGTGCTCCGGAACGGGAAGGTGACCATGGGAAGCGACACTCTTGAGCGGGTGGCGCGGGTGAGTCCGACCATGGGAGCGAAGGCTCCGGAGGGGGCCGTGGTGCTCTTTGATGGGACCAATGCCGATGCGTGGAACGGCAGCGGAATGAGTGAGGACAAGCTGCTGAAGGAGGGCCAGGATTCGAAGCGCAAGTTCGGCAGCTATCATCTGCATCTGGAATTCATGCTGGCCTACAAGCCGAAGGCGCGGGGGCAGGACCGCGGCAACAGTGGCTTCTATAATCAGAGCCGCTTCGAAGTGCAGGTCCTTGATTCCTTCGGACTGGAAGGCGAGAACAACGAATGCGGCGGGATCTACAGCATCAAGGCCCCCGATCTGAACATGTGTCTTCCGCCGCTCGCCTGGCAGACCTACGACATTGATTTCACCGCGGCGAAGTTTGATGGCTCCGGCAAGAAGACGGCCAACGCGAAGGTGACGGTGAAGCACAATGGCGTAGTCATTCACGACCAGGTGGAGCTACCGCAGGCGACCACGGCGGCTCCGCTCGCTGATGGTCCGGAACCGGGGCCGCTGCACCTGCAGAATCACGGCAATCCCGTGCGTTACCGGAACATCTGGCTTGTGGAGAAGCCCTGAGAGCCTGTTGGCCCTCTCAGAGCTGAACCGATTTCCGGTCGATCATGGCATGAAGCGCTTCCGTGAGGCGTGCCGTGATGGGCCCGGGGGCGTCTGGAAATTCCCGTGGAGCGAGGGCACTGACTGGCTGGATGCGGCGCACGGCGGACGTCAGGAAGAGTTCGTCTGCTGCCCTGAGGTCGTCGATGGTGAGGCGGGTTTCCGCGGCGGGCAGTGCCAGCGTTTCGCAGCAGGCGAGAACGGCATGGCGGGTGATGCCGGGGAGACATCCGGAAGAGAGTGGCGGGGTCATGACCCTGCCGTTGAGGACGGTGAACAGATTACTCATGGCGGCCTCGGCGACGGAACCGTCTGCGGCGAGCACGATGGCATCGCTCCCTCCGGCGGCCACGGCCCTGCGCTGGAGGATCATGGGGATGGCGTAGGACGAGGGTTTGGCCGCGCCGAGCGGTGATTGCGCCGCGAGCCGGAAATCTGTGAGGACGAGGCGGGCGGGCGGGACTGGGTGGATTTCCTGAGCTACGGCGAGCCATGCGGCCGAGCCATCGCCGGCATCGAGCACCGAGAAGCGGAGGCGCAGGGATGGTTCGGCGATGACGGCTGCGAGGTCGCGGAGGGCACCGAGAAACCCGGTCAGACTGGGTGCGGGAATGCGGAGTTCTGCAGCGCCCCTGCGGAGGCGCTGCCAGTGGGCTTCCGGGCGGAAGACGCAGCCGTCATCGATGCGCAGCGTCTCGAAGGTGCCCAGACCGTGCACGGTTGCGGGCGCGGTTGCCGGGAGAGTGGCCTCGTGTGCCGGGACGAGCCGGCCATTCCACCAGACTGGCCATGACTCGGCATTTTCCTGCTGGCGAGCCGATGCCATGGGGTTCACTTGCCGATCAGATCCCGGAATTCCCGTTCGATTGCTTCCGGGGTAGCGGGAACCGACGGTCGGGCGGGTGCCTCGCGGCGGGCCGGAGGAGGGGTGGGAAGTGTTGACGGATCCGGGAAAGGAGCAGCGGGATTGGCTGAGGGTGCCGGGCCATCCGGGGCCGAGGGTGGCGCGGCGGCTGCGGAAGTTACCGAGAGGGAATCGGTCAGGGCATCGGCGGTGCCGCCGAGAGTGAATTCGAGGACCGAGCGGCCGTCGCGGGGAGGAGGGAAGTTGGCTGTGCCGCCCAAACTGGCGGGTGGGAGCAGTAGTTCCGAGATTTCGAGGGCGAGCTGGGCATCGACCTTGCCGGTGGCCGCGAAGGTGATGGTGCCGCGGAGGCGCAGAGAGCCATCACGGTCTGCGGTGAAGTCGGTGATTTCGATGCCATCGGCGGTCCAGCGGAATCGTCCGCGCATGCTGTTGAATTCGAGGATGGAGAGTTCCCGGCGCTGGAGGGCGGCGGCGATGCGGTTGACCCATTCCATGCTGCGGAGGACCCCGCCGCGCACCGAGAATTCGCCTTCGAGCGAGCGCCCGGGCCCGTCGCCGAAAGAGGACGTCCAGTGTGCCGAAGTGGCGCGCACCATCCCAGCGATGCGGTCGGCCCAGACGGGCAGCAGGAGCGAACGGAGCGCAATTTCGTCCGAGGAAAGTTCGAGATCGATGCGGCCTGCCGGGGAGAGGTCGGCTTTGCCTGTGATGGCGACGGTGGCGGCTCCGGGGAGTTCGATTCGAGCCCCCGTGATGTCGAGAGTGGTGCCGGTGAGGCGGGCATTGATGGCGGTGACGGAAGCCTCGGGGAATCCTGTCAGGGTGAGCGTGCCGCGGGCACCGCCGAATTCGTATCCGTCGTCGCGGCCCTGGCGGAAGGAAACGTCCATGCCGCGCAGACCTTCATCGGCATTGCCCTGTCCTTTCCAGAGCAGGTCGAGGCTGGCGACACGGCCGCGGTCGAGCACGATCACGGCCGGGTCAGGAGAAATCCCGAGGCGGAAGCCTGCGGCGGGTGCGGCGGAAGGTGGCGGGGGCGGGAGCAGGGCGGTGCTGTCTGCCGGAAGCGGGGGCCGCGTGGGATTGAAGAGTACCCGTGCGCTCGTGAGGAGGAGATTGGTGATGCCCCATTCGCTGCCGACCCATGATGCCTTGGTGAGCGAAGCGCTGGCATCGTCGATGTCGACCGATTCCGCGAGCACGCCCTCGGGAGGGCGCAGGGAGACAGAGCCGACCGACAGTGAACCTCCGCCACCGTCCCGCACGCGGTCGAGGCTGACGATGGTGCCGGTGCGGCGCGAAAGATTCCGGCTGAGTGTCTGGCGGAAGGTTTCGCTTTCGATGCGGACACTGCTCAGCCAGCGGAAGCCGAGCCAGAGGGCGACGCCGAGGGCCAGCAGCAGCAGCGCGCCGGCCAGCAGCAGCGTGCGGCGGCGGCGGGCTACGCGGACCGGCTGGTGGGTGCGGCGGCGGCGGCGGCGGCCGGAACCATCCGGGGAATGCCGCAGTTGCTCCATCATTTCGTCCACGTTGTAGTGGCTCTTGACCGGGACGGAGGGCGTTTCCCCGGGATCGCGTGGCGGGGGCAGATTCCCCTTCCGGGGACGCTTCAGGGGATGATTCTCAGGAGGCTGATTCAAGGAAGGAGTCTGGCTTGAAGAACCGTTGGGCGGGCCGTCGGCACGCGGGTGCGCCGTCAGCGCAGGAGTATGCCGTCGGGGGAAGCGCCGGACACATCTGCGGCAGCGGCCTCGGCGGCCCTCCCTGCATCCGATGCTGGATTTCCCGAGGGGTCGACCACATTGACGGTGACGAGGTAGATAATGGCGGTCCGGCTTTCCTGCTGGACGCGGCTGCGGAAAAGGCGGCCGACGACCGGCAGGCTGCCGAGGACCGGGACCTTGTCCTCGATGGTTTCCGAGCGCGCCTGCTGGAGACCGCCGAGAGCGACCGTCTGACCGTCGTAGACCATCACCTGGGTGGCGGCGGATGTCTTCGTGAAGACCGGCTGGATGATCCGGTTTTCGGTGAGGACGATTTCCCCGTTGGTGATGGGGGTGCCGAAGTTGATGAAGCCGTCGAATTCGCTGAAGAGGACCGAGAGGTTGAGGTCCACGGCATTGCCGTCCTCGCTGACGGTGCCTTCGACTTCGATGGTGGAACCGATGTCGCGCGGCGTGAAGGAATTCGGCATGGCCGGGGTGACCGGGAAGCTGTTCGACTGCTGGGCGGCGGTGAGTTGGAGGCCGCCGTTGGGGTCGAGCGAGAGGTTGCCGCCGGGCGCGAAGTTCTGGGGGATCTGCGGGGGATCGAACTCCGAGGGATAGAGCAAGGTGCGGCCGGAGAATCCGGTGGCGCGCTGGCCGCTCTTGATGATGACGCTCTGGGCGATCGACATGTCGACGCCCTTTTTCTGGTCGAGGCCGCGCATCATGGTCTGGAAGCGCGGGCTGGTCATGACGCCGGCGATGGCACCGATGGTGGGTGGGCGGGCGGAGCCGCCGGCTGTGGCACCTGGACCGGCGAGGAGGCCATCGATGGTCGAGGCCGTGCCGAAGTCGAGTGAGCTGCGGAGGCCGCCGGTGAGGGGGCCCTGGGTGACATTGAAAGTGGCGTCGATGGGACGGTATCCGGGGGTTCCCGGGGTGCCGGTGGGCGTCGCTCGGGAGAGTTCCCCGTTTCCGGTGGTACCTCCGCTGGCGAAGACGCCGCCATTGACCTGGAACGGTTCGAGGAACCAGTCGAAGCCGAGTTCCCGGAGATTGGTCTGGCCGGTTTTGAGCTGCGTGATCTTGATGAGGATCTGTTTCTGCTCGCGGGCCACGAGGCCGTCGGTGAGGGCGGCGACGAGGTCGAGGTTTTCGTCCGTATTGGTGACCGTGAGGAGATTCTGAGAGGGATTGTAGGCCGCCGAAGCACCTTCCGGGAAGGGAACGCCTTGGCGGGAGAGCAATTCCGAGGCCGAGAGTTTGCGGAGGCGCGGGCGGCTGGCGCCGTCGGCGGAAGAAGCAGCGAAGGGGTCGGATTCGGCGGAAGCCTCGGTGGCCGGGGCCGTGGTCAGGAAGCCCGGCGGGACGCGGAACTGGCGGGTGGAGAAGCCACCGGTTCCGCTGCCGGCGGAGACGATGACGCCTGAAGGTTCGACGCGGAAGCTGGTGCCGGTGACATCGCAGATCGAGCGGAGGGCATCGCGCAGGGTCACATTGCGGAGGTCGAGGGTGACCGCTTTGATTTCGCCGGGTTGTTTGTTGCCGGCGTTCCAGATGATGTTGACGCCGCGGGCGGCTTCATCTGGAGCGGTGAGGTCGGCCTCGGCGGATTTCCGGGAAAGGTAGCCAAGGGCATCGGCGATGGGAAGGTCCGCCACGGTGAGGCGGGGGATGCGGAGCGAGTCGAGTTTGAGGGCGGCCGGGCTTTGGCTGACTCCGGAATCGGATCCTGCTCCCGGGCCGACGCCGGGGAGTTTCGCGCGGGCGGGGACTGGGGTTTCCCACTGGCGGTCGACTTCATTGAGCATGCGGACGCGGGTGTAGTCCCGTTCTGAGCGCAGGTGAGTGGAGATGAGGCGTTCGACGCGTTCGAGGCCGCGCCGGGCGGCGGTATTGGTTTCGTCGACGGCGAGGACCTGCTGGAAGGCAGCCTTGGCGGCATTGTAGTCGCCGAGGTCCGTGTGGTCGTGCGCGAGGCGCAGGAGGGAGCGGACTTTTTCGACGTTGGCGGTGTGGGCCGGCGTCTGGGCAGGGTTGAAGCGGTCGGGATCGCTGAGGTCTTCCTTGAGGGCTTCGGCGGCTTCCGAGGAAGGGTCCATGCCGTCGGTGAGGGCCTCGTTGAGGAGGGCGGCGGCCTTGTCGTAATGTCCCTGGGTGGCGAGCGTTTCCGCGTGGCGGGTGGCGGAGGCACTGAAGCGTTTGACGGCGCTCTGGCGGAGGTCGCGCACGGCGGCGGCTCCGGCTGGGAGGGCGGCGATGGCCTGGCGGTATTTTTCGAGGGCGTCGCCATCATTACCGGCCGAGGCGAGAGCGTCGCCCTGGGCGATGAGGTCCGCGGCGCTGCTGGCATTGGCGGCGCGGCGTTCAGCTTCGCGCGAGGCGGTGCCTGGCGGGGCGGCGAAGGCGATGTGGAGAGGGGCGCTGGTGGAGAGCAGGGCCGCGGCGAGGGCGAGAGACATGGAGATCCTGGTCCGGCCGTGGAGGCCGGAGCGGGACATCGCTGGTGCGGCGGCGTCTGATCCGATGAACATAGGAATTTCCCCTGGAGTGGGACGGGGACAGTAGGCTTGCCTGCGGTTTTTGTAACGGGAAAAATTCAGCTTTTTGCGGCCGTGGCGGCGGTGAGTCAGAGCTTGACAGCGATTTTGCGGGTTGAACCGGTGGGTTCCGGTTGGATTTCCGTGAAGGTGGCGGCGTCCGGGCGGTTTTTGCCGATGCGGAGGGTGAACGAAGATTTGGAGAAGACCGGGGGCCGGAAGCCTGTGGCGGGGATGCGGCGGGAGTAGAGGACTTCGCCGGAGGTTTGGTCCGCGACCTTGAGGACGGCGGAATCGGCACCTTCGATGGAGATTTCCGGGAGGTGCGCGGTGGGGGTGCGGCCTTCTGCATTCATGGGAACCGTGTGTGGCCAGCCGGGGAACTGCTGATCGCCGAAGCGGGGCCAGCATTCGAAGGTGATGGTCTGTCTGGTTTTGTGGAAGCGGGCGAGACCGTAGCCATCGGCGCGCTGTTTTTCGTCATTGATGTCTGCCGGGTTGGCGTAGGCGATCATGGAGAGGCGGTTGCCGAGGCCGTCGCGGTAATCGCCTGTCCATGGAAGGGGGCTGCCGGGAATGGGGTGGGGGCCTGCCTTGTGATCGGCTGGTTCCCACCATCGGCCGTAGATTGTGTTGACGAGGGCTGGGCTGGTGAAGGCGAAGGGGCCATCGCCCCATGCCTCGATGCCGTGTCGGACGAGGACGGCGAGGTGCTGATCACCGCAGAGGTGGACGGCTCCGGCGCGCCGGAGGTCGGCGAGGGCACGGTTCCGCTGGGACTGGGGCCAGCCATTGCAGTCGAGGTCGGCGAGGAGTCGTTCGCGGGGGTTTCCGTGGAGGTGGACCGCGCCGCAGAAGGCCGTCTGGGAGAGCACGCATTTCGACACGGAGGCATCCCAGTCATCGGTCCAGGACGCGAGGAAGCGGTGCTGGCGGTCGCCGAGCAGGGAGAGGCCGGGAAGGTCGATGGAGGCCGGGTCCCATGAGGGGTCGTTGATGTGGTCCGGGCGTGGCCCGCGCTGGGGAATTTTGTCCTTCGGGCCCGACTTGAATTTCCGGTCTTCGAGGATGGCGAAATCGATGCCGCCGACGCGCAGTCTGGTGAAGTAGACCGTGATGTCCTGGTCGACCGGGGTGGGGTCGGCGGGGTCGGGGAGGTGCCATGTCTGCTGGCGCTGGACGAGATTGACGTAGGCTGCCGGGAAGAGGTAGCCGCCGTCGGCACCGGCGGGGTGGAGGGAACGCTTGCCGTTTTCGCCCCAGAGGTTGGGGTGGCCGACGTCGTGGTCATCGGGAATGGTGACGCAGGGACGGTCGCGGAGGATATCGCGGAACTGGAGGCCGAATTCGATCCATCCGGCGGTGTGTTCCGTGTGGCGGTAGGTCTGGTCGCCTGCGAAGAAGAGGAGATCCGGATTCTGGGCGCGGAGGCGGTCGATGATTTCCGGACGCGGGCCGGTGGTGCGGCTGGAATTGCAGGAAAGCGAAGCCACCGTGATTTCCGTCTGGTCGGCGGGGTCGCGCCGGATGGTTCCGGTGAAGGTGGCGGATTCGCCGTGGCGGACGCGGTAGGGAATGTTGTTGGCATGGTCCCAGTTGGGGATGCGGAAGTGGGCGCTCCATCCTGGGTAGATCACCGGGGAGCGGGCTTTTTCGACCCACTGGCCATTGATTTCGCATTCGAGGCGGGCCTCGCGTGGTTCGCCCGGTTTGAGGGGGTAGAGCTGGGCGGTCAGTTTGAGGGTGGCCCGTTCCACGGTGTAGAGGGCGAAGGCGACCACCTGATCGCGGGGCACGTCCATCTTTGGAGGTGAGTTGGGGCCTTTCGGCTGGCGGGTCCACCATGGGCCGGTCGCGAGAGAATCGAGCCCCGGAAATTCGCGGCCGAAGGGCTGTGGTTCCTCTGATTCCGCTGCGGGGGCGGGGGCGGCTCCAAGGAACAGGGCGGAGAAAGCGGCCAGAAGCTTCATGGGGATGTGCGTGGAAAAGAAAACGGGCCGGTGCCACCGGAGAATCGATGGCACCGGCCCGGTGATGGTTCAGTAAGTGAGGATCAGGGCTGAGCGATCACCTTGAGGCGGATGAAGTCGGCGGGGTCGCCGGCCGTACCGCCTTCCGTGCGGAAGGTGTGCCATTCCCATCCTGGGCTGAGAGCAGGCAGGGAGAGGCCGGCCTGTACGGACGCGGCGTCTCCTGTGCTCAGTTCTGTGGCGGGCACGACGCCCCAGCCATTGAGGTCATTGGCGGCCTCGATGAGGTAATTCACTCCGTCGCGGGTGGCCGACTGTCGGTTTCCGCTGGCGGCGAAGGAACTTCCCTGGCGTGTAGCTACGGTGAGGGTGAGGACATTCTGACCGCCGAGGGAGGCGAGGGCGACGTACGAGCGGGCTACCGAGCGGCCTGATTTCGGATCGCTGTTGGTGGCGAATTCGAGGAGGTTGCTGGAGCCGTCGCCGTCGTCATCGCCGGCCATGCCGCCGGTGACACCGTTGGCGGAGGCCCATGTATCGAAGGCGCTGCCGGCTCCTTCCGCTACGCGGATGATGCCATCCGAGGCGAAGCGGCTGGTATCCCAGCGGAGGCCCGCCGTCAGCGGAGCGGCGGCGAAGTCGAAGGTCGGCGAACCTGTGACGCTGGCGGCATCGACGAGATCGAAGCTGTCGCCTGCGACCGGGGAATATCCTGCGAGGGTGACGCGGACGGTGCCGTTCATGGTGAGGGCTCCTGTGACGGCGAGGCGGTCCGTGGTGACGGCGCTGGTGATTTCCGCGTCGAAGACTGAGCCTGAGGCCATGGCGAGGTCGGCACCGAAGCGCAGGGTGGCCACGCCGGGTCCTGGAGCGATGACGCCGCCGGAAGCTGCCGAGGCACTTGCGGTGGCTGTGCCGTTACCTGTGAGGGTGCCGCCGCTGTTCACGGTGAGCGGGCTGGCCGCGAGGGTGGTGCTCAGCTGCAGCGTGCCGCCGTCGACGAAGGTTCCGCCGGTGGTGGTGAGCGGATTGGCGCTCGCGAGGGTCAGCGAACCACCGCCTGCCTTCCGGAGCGAAAGGGCTCCGGTCAGCTGGCTTGCGTAGGTCGTGGTGACTTCCTGATTGACCGTGAGCGTGGCCGGGGTGGCTGAGGTGACCTGCTTGCTGTTCGCGTTGCCCCCGGTGGGCGGATTCGACTGGAGGGATCCGACCGTCTGGTTGAATCCGTTGAGGTCGAGGGCGGCGGCGTTGGCGTCGTTCTGGCCGAGGATCATGGTCACGTTGGCCGGGAGGACACCGGCGGCACCCATGCGGAGGGTACCGACGACGACGCCGGAAGTCGCCCAGCTGTTGCCGGTCGAGTTGATGGTCCATGTTCCTGTGTCCGTTTTGCTGACGGTGGCGTTCGGGAGGTTGATGGTGCCGTTGACGACGCCCGTTCCGGATCCGCCGCGCAGGAAGAAGACGCTCGAGGGTCCATTGAAGCCGAGCGAGCCTTCCGTGACCGGTCCATTGATGGCGATGGAGTCATTGGAGACCGTGGAGAACTGGACGATGGACGTTCCATTGACCTGGATGGGGGCGTTGATGACGCCGCCGCCCGAGCTGCCGATCACCTGAGAACGGTAGCTCGTGGTGCCGAGGATCGTGCTGTTCATCACGAGGACCGTGGTCGACGGCAGGGTGAAGCCAGCGAGGTCGAGGGTGGTGGCTGCGCCGGCGGCACCTGAGATGGGGTGAGCGAGCGTGAGATTACCGCCGTTCACTGCAGTATTGCTGGCGAGCCTCAGGGTGGTGACGCCGCCGCCATTGGAATCCGCCGTGACATCGCCGGAGAAGCCCTGATTGGCACCGCCGAGGACGAAGGCCGGAGCGCCAGCGGCTCCGCTGGTGAAGTTGAGGCTGCCGGCACCCGTGATGTTGCCCGGGATATTCACCGTCTGGGCGGCGGTATTGGTCATGCTGATGACCGCGCCGCCGCTGCCGACTTCGATGCTGCGGGTCGCGAGCAGGTCGGTACCGGCCGTGAAGTTGAGGCGGGCACCGTTGCTGATGGCGAGGCCGTTTCCGGCGGCCCCGCTGCCGAGGCTGGCAGCACTGGCAAGGGAAAGCGTTCCGCCCGTGATGCTGGTGGTCCCCGTGTGGAGGTTCGGTCCCGCGAGGGTCAGGATGGAAGCGCCGGCCTTGGTGATTCCGCCGGGACCGGTGAGTTGGTTGCCGTCCGTGGAGGTGAGCGTATAGTTCGTTGATTCCGCGGTGACGCCTACGGCGGCTGGCTGCAGGAGGCCGATGAGGGAAACCGAAGGATTGGCGGCTCCATCCGGGAACACGGCAATGTCGGCATTGTGGAACGTTTCCGCGGCGAAGGGGGCGGCGGTATCGACCCAGTTCTGGGAAGAGCGGAGATCCCATGTGGAACCAGCGGCGCCGGTCCATGCGATTCCTTTTCCTTCGAGGATGTTCACGCTGAGAGCACTGCCGGAATCGGTGACCGTCGGCGGGACACGGAAGTCGGCGGCTCCGGCGACTTCGACCGTACCGGAACCGGCACGGTTGGTGTAGCGGAAGACCGTCCACGGGCCAGCGCCCTGGGGCATAGCCGTGAGCGAGATTGTGTTCGTTCCGTTGACCGTGACAGTACCGGCGGTGAGCCCACCGGGTGTGTTCGGGTCGATGAAGAGCGTGCCGCCGTTGAGAGTGAGGGCGGAAGTGGAGACTTCGCCTCCGAGCGAGGCACCGGCATCGACCGTGATGCTGGCGGGGTTTGCTCCGGAGGGGAGGTCGAGGCGGCCCTGGGAGACGGCCACCGGGCCGGTGAGGCCGGCTCCGGCACCGGAGAGAACCGTGTAGCCCGCGCCTGTCTTGGTGAGGGACGTGTTGCTGGTGGTGGCGACCGGGGCGGAGACCGTCTGGAGACCTGAGGGCGGGCTGAATCCGCCGCTGCCGCCGCCGGTGAAGCTGATGGGGGCGGGGCCTGTGATGTTTTTCGTGAAGGTGATGCCGTTGCCTGCTCCGTTGGTGTCGAGGGTGGTTCCGGTTCCGGCGGTGGTTACGACCACGTCGATGGGGATGGTGATGGCCGGTCCGGTGCCTGTGCCAATGCCGGTATTGTCGACGCGGATGGTACCGCCGCCAAGGAGCATGGCGGTGGAGACGTTCCGGCCGATGATGCCCCATGTGCTGCGCAGATTGAGGGTACCGCCGAGGATGTTGTAGCGGTCGATGCCGTCCGGCATGTTGGCTCCGGCTCCGTTGTTGCCGCGGTTGTCGAGGACGACCCAGTTCGTGGTGACGGTGCCCGCGTTCTGATTGAAGATGCCGGTCCCGTCGTTGCCGAGGTAGATGCCGCCACCGACGATGGTAGCCGGGTTGGTGGCGTTGATGTTATTGTCACCGGTGGTGCCGGCTCCGCCGCCCGCTGCGGTCGACGGGGTATTGAAGGGGGATTCGCCCGTGAGGGTGAGGGACCCGCCATTCATGTTGTAGACCGAGGTTTCGGTGGGCCAGTGGCCGAGGCGGAGTTGGTCGGCGACGACGACTTCGGATCCGGCGGCCTGATTGACTGTGCCGCTGGAATTGGCGGCCTGACCGACGCTGAAGTAGCCAGTGCCGATGCGGGCTCCGGCATTGATGTTGACCGTGGCCCCGTTGGCAGCGGCCACGGAGACCTGGCCGGAGGTGTGGGTTCCCGTGAGGTTGGCGACCGCGTTCTGGCGGGTCTGGCCGACGCGGATGAAGCCACCGGTGAGGGTAGTATCGCCGCCCATGGAGATGGGAACGCCATTATCCGAGAAGCCCGGGCCGGTGCAGTCGAGATCGACGAACGTGCGGAGGACATTGGCTCCGCCGCCCGTGATGGTCTGGCCGGGGAGGAGGGTGTAGCCATTGCTGCGGTCGAATCCGATGACACCGTTGGCTCCGTCGCCGTTCACGGTGACGGGGCCGCTGCCGAGCGTGCCGGTGGTCCCGCCATTGCCGACATTGACGCGATAGGTTGGGACGCCGCCCGTCTGGGTGTTCTGGCCACCGATGATGGTGGCTCCGTAGGAATTTGCGCCCGTCAGGAGGATGGTGTAGCCGTTGTTGTAGTTGCTGATGTTGAACTCAACATCGCCTCCTGAGATCGGGCCGCTGATGGTGGCGGTGGAATTGTGGGCGCAGATGCGGGATCCGGGGAGGGCATTGACGGGGCCTGCCCAGACCGCCCCGTTCTCGAGGCGGAGCGAACCGAGATAGCCACTGGCGTCCTGGTACCCGATGCCCGCGATGGTGATCGCATTGGTGTAGGTCTGGTTGGCGGCGGTGTAGAACTGGGCGCGGTCCTGAACCTCGATGGTGGCGGCACCCACGCCTGCGGCCGATGGCTGCTGGACGCGGTAGGTTCCGTCAAACGGGGAGATCAGGCGAAGCGTTCCAGTGAACCCCGGGCTGGCCCCCTGGAGTTGGACGGCGAGGGCGGTGGTGCCCGGTCCGGCGGTGCGTGGATTGATTTCCACGGTACCGGGTCCGCTGATGGAGCGGTTGAAGTTGAAGTTGGCGTCGTCGCGGGTGAGTCGGAGGGTGGCCCCGGCAGCGACGGCGACTTCCGGAGTGGCATTGAGGACGACGTTGCCGGTGGCGTCGTGGTCGAGTTCGAGGGTACCCTCGGTGACGGCGACGCGGCCGGTCAGGGAGTTGGTATTGCTGAGGACGACGGTCCCGGTGCCGGTTTTCACGACATCGCCTGGTCCGGTGAAGCCTGATCCGCTGAGGGTGTAGGTGGTGCCCGCGGTATTGGTGAAATTGACACGGGAAGGAGCGACTGGCGCGGCGAGGAAGAGATTCGTATTCGTCGGGCCGTCCGGGAAGATGACTTCGTCGCCCGGCACGAAGGTGGCGGGAGCGGAAGACGACTGGAGTTTCCAGTTCTGGGTGAATTCATCCCATGTACCGTCGAGGGAACCCGTCCAGACGAGCCGGTCATTGGACGAGACCTGCAGGGCGATGGCGCTGCCGGTGTCGACGAGGGCAGCGGTGGCCCGGCCGAGTGGCTGGAGGAAGAAATTCGGGACGCCGGGGCTGGTGCCCGTGTAGCTGAGGAGCGGGTAGGTACCGGTGGTGAGGATTCCGCCGGTGGGGAGAATGCTGATGGCGGCTCCGTTGCTGGTGACGCTGCCTGCGGCGATCGAGTCCGTTCCCGCGGCTCCTGCCTTGAAGATGAGGCCGCTGCCTGCGTCGAGGGTGAGGGCGCTGACCGTGCCGGTGCCGAGAGTGGTCGTCCTTCCTGCACCGAGCGCACCCGAGCTGACGAGGAGGGATCCATTGATGGTGGATCCGTTGAGGTTGAGCGTACCCGAACCCGCCTTGGTGAGGCCGCCGGGGGCGAGCACGGTCACGCCCGTGAGGGTGAGGTCGTCCGGGCTGGCGGAATCGGCGACATTGATGAGTCCGGGGGCTGCGCCGAAGGACAGTCTGCCGCCGGCACTGGCATTGATGGCGTGAGCGGCGTTGCCGGTGCCGGTGTTGAGGGTTTCGAGGGTGCCGCCGAAGCCGTTATCCAGCGTGAGCGTTCGGCTGCCGAGGTTGGCGGTGGCGGTAATGCCACTGTTAGCCGAGGCATTGCCCATGCGCAGGCCGGAGAGAGTCTGGTCGAATCCGTTGAGGTCGAGAACGCAGCTGTCCGAGCCGCCGAGCTGCACATTCGCGACCGAGGAGACGCCATTGGTAGCTCCGACGACCACGGTTCCCGTAGCCACGAGGGAATTGTAGCCACTGCCGCCGCCGGCGTAGATGATGCGTCCGGCGCGGTGGGCGACGCCAACCGTCGACGTGATCTGGCCATTGAGGAGGAGTTCGTTACCGGAGGCAGCGGTCACGTGGCCGCCGTTGGTGACATTGGAATTGATGTAGATGGGTCCATTGAGGGTGGATCGGCCGGCCCCAACCCCCTGGATCACGCCGTTCCCGGCCACGGGGGCACCGCCATTGACAATGAACTCGTTGCCGAGGGTGACGCCGGCATTGATCTGGACGCGGTTGGCAATGCCTGTGTTGGCCGATGGGGCGATGACGATCTGGTTGCTCCCGGCTGCCGCGCTGTTGTTGAACTGGAGGATGCCGCCGTTGAGGGTGATGCCGCCGCTGAGGGTATTGGCGGCGCTGAGGACGAGGGTGCCTCCGGTGGTGCCGGTGGGGGCGGAGGAAACCGTGAGGCCGTCATTTCCGGCGAGCACCGCCGAGATGGTGGCGACGCGGTTGAGCGTGGTGATTTCGGCGGTTCCGGTATTGACGTTCAGAGTGAGGGTGCCGCTCGATCCGGTGGCGAGGGTCCAGTCGTGGCTGGCGGTGGTGGCGTCGGCGAAGCGGAGGCGGCCGACGGTGCGGTTGCCGTCGAGTGTGACGGTGCGGGCGGCGGTGATATTGAGAGTGGAGAAGTCGGCGGTGGCGTCGACCCCATTGGCGATGGCGCTGCTGGCCCAGTTGGTGGCGGTGCCCCAGCCACCGCCGTTGAGGTTGGTCCATGTGCCGTTGGTCTGCGCGTGGAGGCGGTGGGCGGGCCATGCTGCGATCATGGGGGCCACGAGAAGGAACAGGCGGGTCGGCAGGAAGCGGTGGAGAGGACGGCGTTTCATGGGTGAAGAATGTGGTCGTTTGTTGATTGGAAAGGCAGCGGCAGACGCGCAGGACCTGCTTCTCCGGGGGGGGTGGAAAAGCGGGTGTCCGCACTGCGATATTCCGGAATAGCGTAATTCCCGGCCCGCTGGCAAGCATTTGCGTGGTGACTTTTCTTCAATTTTTCCGGAGCGGGCCGGGAGATTCCGGTGGCGGAGCTGTCAGGGTCTCTATGTTGGGGAAATGAAGATCGTCCGTTCTGTCTCGCTGGTCGCCGTGCTTGCTGCAGGGGCATCGAATGTCCGGGGTCAGGCCCCGGGGGTGCCGATTGAGCAGGCGGCTGCGGATCAGCGGGATCTGCTGGGAAAACTTGGGGAGTTGCGGGAAAAGCGGGCTGGGCTGGGTCCGGCCGCGGTGGCCGCGGGACTGGCCTTCCCTGAGCCGGCTGTGATTTCGCTGCCGTTGTGCCGGACCACGGCGCTGCGGCCTTCGGAGGTTTGGCAGTCGGCGCAGGCCAGCCGTCTGGCGGTGGGCTGGCATTATCTCTGCCGGAAGTGCGACCGCTGGCATTTGAATCTGGCGGGTGGGTATCCGGTGGCCGAGGGAGGCGTGGTGGCCACGTGTTATCATGTGGCGTCGCCTCCTGCCGACATGCGGGAGGGACAACTGGTGGTGGTGGATGCGGCTGGGGTGCCGTGGCCGGTGGTGGCAGTCCTTGCGGCGAGCGAAGCGATGGACGCCTGTCTGCTGCGTGCCGAAGGGCTGGCTGTGCCCCTGCTGCCTTTGAATGATCAGGTGCGGCCGGGGGATCCGGCCTTTCTGCTGAGCAGTCCGCTGAATGTCTCCGGGTACTTCACGGATGGGATGGTGAACCGGTTCTTCTGGTCGGGTAAAGGAGGCGGGGATGGCGATCTGCATCGGCTGCGCATGCATGTGAGCACCGACTGGGCTCCGGGTTCGAGCGGGTCGCCGGTTCTTGATGCCAGCGGGAATGCGATCAGTCATGTGGCCACGATCACGCACCTTGGGGACGGGAAGAATTCCGCGGGGAAAGGGGTGGCGCATCTGACCCTGCACGAGGGGATTCCTGCCCGCGGAGTGCTGAGTCTGGTGCGGCAGGCCGGGGAACTGGCAGCCGGGCCTTCCGGCGGGCGGATTCAGCCGACCCTGGCGGATCTGGAGAAGAGGGTGGCGTCGAAGGATTACCGGACGGCAGCGGGCATTCTGCTTCGACTCCAGCCGGAGGCTGCGGGGCCTCAGGAGCAGCGGAAGATGAGGACACTGGGGCTTGAAGCCTGGACAGCGGAAGGCAGGGAAGCGGAAGCCGCGGGCCTTGCGGAACTGCTGCGGCGCGAGGCAGCCGACGATGCGGGCTTGATGAACGAGGTGGCGTGGAAGCTGGTGACACGGTTTGCGAAGCCCGGGGCGGTCGTGCTGGCGGCGGCTGAGAAGTGTGCGCGGCGCAGTGTGGAGCTCAATAAAGAGAGCGATCCGGCATCCCTCGACACGCTGGCGCGGGTTTGTTTTCTGCTGGAGCGGCGTGAGGAAGCGGTCCGGCTGCAGGAAGAAGCGGTGGCGCGCGCCGAAGGGACGCTGCGGGCAGTGCTGGAGAAATCGCTGGCCGATTACCGCGCCGGCAAGCTGCCGGAGATCAAGGAAGGCTGACGTCTGCGGCGGCAGGCAATTGAGTTTACATGACGATGTCCTTGATTTCCCTTGTTGTTGATAGCCTGCGGCCCCAGTTGTCGGCCCCGTGGCTGCAGATTGTGCTGGCGTTTGCGGCGATTGCCTGCGGGGCGCTGATTGGGACCGAGCGGGAGCGGCATGACAAGCCGGCTGGGCTGCGGACGCTCATTCTGGTCTGTCTAGGAGCCGCGGTGTACACGATGGTGTCCTTTGTCTTCACGACGCCGCAGGGAGATTCCGGGCGGGTGGCGGCGCAGATTGTGACCGGCGTGGGGTTTCTGGGCGCTGGAGCCATTGTGCATGGGGGGAGGCTGGTGAGCGGGATGACGACGGCGGCGGCCGTGTGGATGACGGCGGCGATTGGCATTGTGGCGGGGGCTGGTTATGCGGTGCCGGCGCTGGGTACGGCGGTGCTGGTTAGACTGGTGCTGGTCTGGGTGGAGAAGTGGGAGATCCGGCATCTTGGGGGCATGCGGACAGTGGATGCGGAGGTGACCTTTGATCCGGCCGGTGGGAAGACGCGGCTGCGGCTGCAGTATCTGCTGGGGCAGTACCGGGGCATTGCCGATTCGTTTTCCGTGGAGGAGGCGTCGGGCGGCCTGCGGCGCGTGAGTCTGCGGCTGCGGTTGCCGCGGAAGCATCTCAACGAGTTCCTCTTTGCGGTGACCGAGCTGCCCGAGGTGCGGGCGATTGACTGCCGGGAGAGCAGTGGCGGCGTCGATGGGATCAGTGGGCCGCCGGGAAGGTGAGCTGGAATTGCCATTGGGGGCCCTTGAACCATGGGGATCGGCCAGCGTCCGCGTGGAGAGGAGAGAACGTGCGCACGGTGAGGGTGCGGCCGTCTGGTTCCCATGTCATGAGGCGGAGCCATCCATCGCCGCCGTTGCCTTTTTCGTCCGATCCACCGCCGAATCCCTGGGCATTGAAGAGGAGCTGGTGGACGGGTTGTCCGGCGGCATTGGGATCGGTGCGGCGGCCCACGTGCGAGCCCATTTCGTGGCCGTTGAGAACGAGATGAAGATTGCGGGACGGGAAGACGAGGGTTTTCCAGAGGTCTTCGCCGTCGTGGGTATCCTCGGAGCGTCCGGTTCCGTAGGTGTGCGGGTTGCCGGAGCGGCGGCGGTTGCCGTCCTGGCCATCGCGGAGGTCGCCGGGGATGATGAAATCGTGCGTGAGGAGAATCCCGGTGTGGCTGGCAAATTCCTGACGCGCGAGGAGGTCCCGGGCCCACTCGACGACGGCGCGGCGGGGGCCCCATTCGAGGGAGACGACGAGGATTTTCCGGCCATCGGGCGCGGTGAAGGCGCTCGCTGAATTTTCGAGGGTGTGCTTTCCGGCGGCATTGGGGGCTGTTTCCAGCAGGATGCTGCCGCTGCGTGGGCGGTTCCAGTCGTTCGGGAAGAATTCCGGAAACCGGCTATCGCGGTTCTCCGCGTTGCGGATGCCGTAGTCGTGGTTTCCGGTGGCGAGGATGACGGGGACCTTGTCTGCGAGCGGGGCGAGAGCCCTGCGGGCGCTTTCCCATTGCTGTTCCGAATTCTGGTCCCCCCAGCCCCGGCCGCCGCCCTCGGCAATGCCGTTCTGTTCGACGAAATCGCCTTCGTGCAGCACGAGTTGGATGCGCCATGGCGCAAGGTGGTCGGCGATCCACTGGCACATGCGGTCGAAGTGCTTCTGATTGGCGGCGAACTTGGCGTAATTCTGGGAATCCGGGAGAACGGCGATGGTCCAGCCTGTGCTGATGCCTTTTTCCGGGTCCGGGAAGGGAGGCAGTTCCGAGGCGGTCGTCCGCAGACCCGCGAGGGCCGGCGGGAGGGATGCGAGGAAGCGGCGGCGGGAGAGGAGCATGCAGGCGAGAAAAACGGATGGGAGCGGACGGATTGATCAGGCGGGCACGACGGGCTTGCGGAGGACGGGCGGCGGGGCGAAGAGCCTGGCATCATGCCAGCCGAATCTTTTTCCAGTGTCACGGTCCATACGAAGGCCAATGTCTACTTTGATGGCCGGGTTGTGAGTCACACCGTGATCCTGCCCGGCGGGGAGAAGAAGACCCTTGGGCTGATCTATCCTGGCGAATATCATTTCGGCACCGGGGCACCGGAGAAGATGGAAGTGACCGCGGGATCATGCAGCGTTGTGCTCGATGGAGAGAGCGAGTCGCGCCAGTATGGAGCCGGCACGGAATTCGATGTGCCCGGAAACAGCGGGTTCACGATCACGGTCGATGAGGGCATCTGCCAGTATATCTGTTCGTTTCTGAGCTGAGGAAACCTGTCGGCGAGAGTGCCCCCTGACTGCGCTGCGGTCAGAGCGTGCGGACGAAGGCGGCGAGGTCGACCAGTTGCTGGTCCGTGAGGCCCGTGGCGAGTGGTGGCATGATGCTGTGACCGTTGCGGTAGCGGGCGGTCCATGTGCGCAGGGCGCTGACGGATCTGGTGGAGCCGCCCATGAACTGAAGAGTCAGGCGGTTTCCCTGCCGTGACTGCAGGAATCCTTCTGCGGAGGAACCATCGAGGAAGCGGACGTGGAAGGGCCGGAAGACATTTTCGACGGCGGCGGCGGGATGGATGAGGGCAGTGAAGATGGCGGCGAAGTCGCGGCTGCGGCTGCCGTCGAGTGGTGGAGCCATGGCCACTCCCCTGCCCTGCGCGGCGTGGCAGGGCAGGCAGAGACTATCGAAGAGCGGGGCTCCCGCCGTCGCGTCCGGGGTCAGGGTGCCGCTGGTGACGGCTGCAGCGAGGCGGGCCGAGCGTTCCGTGAGGGCAGCAGCCGAGCGGAGCTGTTCCGCGCGCTGGCGGGTTTCGGCGAGCCGGCCGTGGGACGGCACGCGTTCGTTCAATTCGTCCGCTAGGGCGCTGAGGCGGGAGGCATCCTCGGCGAGCAGGGGGGCGAAGGCGTGATTGAGGGCGAAGTGGGTCCCGGTTTCCGTGGAGGCGAGTTCCTCGAGCACTTCCGACTGACTGGGAGGTGGCAGGGTTGCGATCCATGTGCGCAGTTCGGCTTCCACGGCAGGCTTGTCGGCTTCGGGGGCGGAATGGAACCAGCCTTGCCATGCGGCGGCGCGGACCGCGGGCGCGGCGGTGAGGCGGCGGGCATTTCCGCGGAAGAAATCCGGGTCGCGGAGGCCTGTGGCGAGGGCGCAGCGGACGGCTGCGAGAGCGAGGGCGGGCTGGCGTTCCGGGATCTGGCGGAGGGCAGCGATGATATCGCTGCGCTGGGCATCTGTGCAGGCCACGGCGGCGAGATCGAGGGCGCTGGACCAATCCTCCGGGTTGGCCGAGGCGAGGAGCCGGAGGGCGAGTGGAGCGGCCGCGAGGCGGGCGGCCGCGGCCGTGCTGGCCGGCGCATCGAGCAACCAGTCGGCGGCGGCCCGGGGATCCGGCGGGGATTTGAGGTAGCTGCGGAGAAGAGCGGCGGCGGGCGGAACGGATTCTGCGCAGGCGAGGGCCGCCGAGCGGATCGCGGGGTTTGCGAGGTCCGGGGCAGTGAACTGTCCGGCGGCGAAGCGTTCCGAATAACTGCGGCGCTCAAGCACGGGCCGGATGCTTTCCGGGAGAGACGCCAGCAGACTGGGGTTGGCGGTCAACTGGCGGACGGCGTCCGGTTGAGCGGCCATGGCCAGTTCCAGCTGGTGGTTGAGAAAAGCCTGCTGATAGCCCGTCCATGTGAGGGTTTCCCCCTGGACGCCGGGACGGCGCGCGGGGTCGGGCATGGCATACCCCCTGAGCATCTCCGCGAGCAGGGCTGGGGGGATGATGGCAGTGTGCTGGGCGTAGCGGGCCAGTTCGCGGAGGACAGAGGGTTCGCGGCGGGAAGCAGCCACTTTAGAGAGAAACGGAGCGGCGGCCTCGGGAGGGACCGATGCCGTGCGAAGGGCGCGGATCAGTTCCAGGGCGAGCGGTTCCGACGCACCGGAGGCAAGTGCCGCGCTCCATGTTTCCGCGTCCCACTGCCGCAGTCCGGCGAGTGACCACACGGCGTGTATGCGGAGGTCGTCGGGAGCTTCCGTCTTGCGGACAATGTTCAGGAGCTGGGGAATCAATGCCGCCGCCTTGCGGAGGACGATCTGGTGCCATGCGGCGCGCATTTCCCACGTTACCGGGGAGGCGAGGTGATGGAGGAGGTCGCTGTCCGTGGCGCGTTCCACATCTGGGGCGCTGCGGTGGTTCTGGGAGTCGTGGCGGATGCGCCAGATGCGGCCGCTCGACTTGTCGCGGGCCGGGTGATTGCGCGGGACTTCGTTATGGGAGATCACCGGGTTGTACCAATCGATGACGTACAGACAGGCGTCTGGGCCGAAGGCGATCTGGACGGGACGGAAGCGGCGGTCGCGGCAGGTGAGCAGGTCGGGACCGCGCGACACTTTCCAGCCTCCGGCGGAGTCCGGTGCCGCGGTGACGCTGTTGATGGAACCGGTCACGGCATTGGCGATGAGGAAGCGCTCCTGCCATTCCGGGGGAAAGCCGCCGCGGCGGTCTTCGCTTCGGGCGAGGCCCGAGAGGCCCGTGCTGCCGAGATCGACTTCGCCGACGCCCGGCTGCCATGGCGCGTCCGGGAGGTATGGTTCCTCGTTCCAGCCGTGGAAGTGAGCACCTTCCTCGAAGGGGGCGAGGCAGTGGTCGAAGGAATTGGCTTCCTGGACCCAGAGCTGGCCATTGCGCTGGAGGTGGACACCCCATGTGTTGTTGAGGCCGGCTCCGATGAGGCGGAATCCCGTGCCATCCGGCTGGAAGGCCGCGAATTTCCCGTAGTTGAACTTCGTCAGGCGGCCGGCTGCGTCCGTGATGCCGCCGGAACCGAGCACACCCTGGATGGTGAGGACCGATCCATCCGGGAGCCACATGAACTGGTGGGCCATGGTGTGTGAATCCTGCACACCGAAGCCGCGCAGCAGGGCAGTGCGGTCGTCCGCCCGTCCGTCGCCATCGCGGTCGCGCAGCCGGAGAATCTCCGATCCGTGGGCCACCAGCACGTCCTTGCCGTGCGGCAGGACGCTCATGGGCATGACGAGGCCGTCGGCGAAAATCCGGGGACGATGTGGTCCGGGTCCGAGCGGTTGATCGATGACGAGGATGCGGTCGCGCCCGCCTTCCTGCCATTTGCGGCGGGCCTCGTCGGCCTGGGCGGGGTCGTTGAGGTCGAGTGGGTATTCCGTCGCCGTGGTCGTCCAGAGGCGGCCTGCGTCATCGAAGTGAAGGGCGACCGGTTTTTCGGTGCCTTCGATTTCGCTGCTGACGAGTTCGATGGAGAATCCCGGGGCGGCGTTGAAGGCGGCGCGCTGTTCTTCCGGGGACAGTCTGGGTGCGTCTGCGGCGTTTCCCTCCTTCAGCTGGGCTGGGAGGGATTGGGCGAGCAGGGCGAGGGCGGCTGCGGAATGCCGGGCGGTCATCATGCCGACGGGCCGCGGGTCAGCGGCGGCGGCGCAAGGAAGCGGCGATCAGTCCGAGGCCCGCGAGCAGGGCCGATCCTGGTTCCGGGATCGGCTCACCGCCCGTGAAGCGGATTTCCGCGATGCCGAGGCGGTCGCCGCCCGCACCGGCGTTGGCCGGGTCGAAGTGATTATCCGTGAAAGTAGCGCGGATGAAGTTGGCGTTGACGACTCCGAAGGTTGCTTCGGCGGCCCCCCCGACGGACGCATTGGTGTTCACGGCGAGGCCACCGACTGACGACACGAAGCTGAGGCCACCATCGACGGAGAAATCGAGCGACAATTGGCTGGCGGAATTGCCGTTGGCGTTTCCGAAGTGGTATCCCCAGACGACCACGGATTCGACCGAGAAAAGGCCACCGAGGGAAATGCCGAAGGTTTGCGGCAGGCCGCCCGCAGCAAAGAAATCGCTCGGGTAGCCACCGGGATCCGTGGTGACCCATGCATTGGTCGGGCCGAAGCTGACGGCGGCGTGCGTGACCGACTGGTAGTTCCCGATGGTGGGGGCGGCGGAGAGGCCGGATCCGTCGATGAGGTTGGTCTCGTTGTCGAGGCCACCGAGTTCCTGGCTCACGGCATTGAGGTACTGAATCGAGGTGGGATTCAGAATGGCCGTGGCGGCGCCCGCCGGTGCGGCGAAGGCAAGGAGGGCGAGGATTGGCTTCAGCGTCTTCATTCTCATCAGGGTAAGAGCATTCTGCGTGCAGTGACCAGACAATTCCGGTCCCGCAGATGCGGAATCTTCAGGGAATGAGGGCGACGCGGTAGAATCCCCGCGTGGCCGGGCCCGGGGAGGGGTCGGTGAGCGTCAGGCTTGGGGCGGTGGCCACCACGGGATCGCCTTTCGGGGACCATGTGACGAGGCCATCGCTGTACTGGAGCTGGTACTTCCGGCCGGGGGTGCTGGTGATGGTGACGGCGTAGCCGGCGGCCGACCATGCCGCTCCGGCGGTGCTCAGGAAGACATTCGGGGCAGCGGGGGAAGGAATGGTCAGGAGTGCGTATCCTGCGGACCCGTCTGGGAAGCGCCCTTCGGCGGCATCATCGGCGAGCGGGCCGAAATTCACGGCATTGACGGGACGGCCATCGGGGGCGGTGAGCAGAATCGGTTCACCGGCTGCGCTGAGGCGAAAGGGCACGTGCAGTTGCCCTGGTATCGCTCCATTCTGTTCTGGTTCGCCGTCGGCCCAGACGAGCAGAAATCCGCCCGGTGGAATGACCGTGCCGCTGGGGAGAGCGAAGCGGCCAGGCAGGGCTGGATCATCCGAAAGGAAGAATCCGCTCAGGTCGACGGCGGTCTGGCCGCCGTTATGGAGTTCGAACCAGTCATCCGAGCGGCCGTCGGCAGGGTCGGTGATGCTACTGGCCGGGGAATTGCCGGCCATCCATTCGTTGATGGTGATGGCTGGGAGGATGGGTGGGCCGGTGACGGTGACGGAAACGGGGAAGGAACCAAGGATGGCTCCGCGGCGGTCGATGCCCTGAACGGTGAGTGCGTTGCTCGCTGCGTAGAGGTTGAGGTTGAGGCGCCAGCCGGTCTGGCTGAACCACGACGGGGTGTAGTCGATCCCATTGATGCGGAGGAAGCGGACGCCGGGCGGGGCGGTGCCGGTGAGGGTGATGGCCCCGTCATCGTCCGTGAGGGTATTGCTGCCGGAGATGGCGAAGGTGGTGCTGGGGTAGGCGGCGTTGAGCTGGGAGATGATGTAGCTGCGGCGCGAGCTGATGTAGGTTTTGACGGTTGAGACCTGCCCGGCGTTGGCGGTGATGCCTTGGGTGGCGAGTCCGGCGACCATGGCATCGATGCGGGCGTTGGCGGTGGTTGTGACCATGGGGCCATCGACGGCGTCGCGGAAGGCGGCCCACCATGCGCGGCGGAAAGCGGGATTGGTGCGGAATTTCGTGCAGAGCGGGTCCTGGGTATTCACTTCGAGGCCCGTGGTGGCGGCGTCGCCGACGAGTCCGAAGCTGAAGTCGATATCCCATGCGGTCATGGCCCATGGGCCTCGCTTTGGTTTGTAGAGGTACATGTTCTTACCGTAGGTGTATCCCCATGTGTCCCAGTTTCCGGCAATGCGCTGGACGGCGAGGGCACGGGCCCATGAATCCTCGTCCACGAGAGGATCGACGGCGTTGAAGAAGGCGGGATCGTTGCCGCTGCTGCCGGTATTGAAGGCGTCGACGAGACGGCGGAACTCCGTCCAGTCGTTGCCGGAATCGGTGGACCGCAGGGCCCATTGGTAGCGGTAGGAAGCGTCCTTGTGGATTCCGCCGGTGGTGGTGCGTTTGGCGAGGAAGGCGCGCAGCGTCGTGCCGAAGGTGGTGCCATTGTCCGCGTATTCGATCCAGTCCTGGGCCTTATGGATCATGCCGTCATCGTCATCGGGCCAGTAGGCATCGACCCATGCGCCGCTGGGCTGCTGGGTGTCTTCGAAGACAGTCTGGCGCTGCGTGCCATTGATGACGACGCGGCAGAAGCGGCGGTGGATGCTGGGGAGACCGATTCTCCGGGCGATCCACCAGATGGTCTGTTCGCGGATCAGGGAAGTGTCGTCGCCGAAGGTTCCCGGACCTGCGAGGATGAAGTCAGTTTCTCCGAGAAAGCGGTCGTCGGAGGGAACATTGCAATCGTAGTCGCAGGGATTTCCCTGAGGGCCATTGAAGGCACTCGTGTGCCACGGGCTGCCGCTGTACTGGGCCGAGGCATTGTAGATGACGCGCTGCGGGTTGGGCACAAACGTGACATCCAGCGGAGTATTGCTGTTTCTGATGCGGCTGGTCCATGCGTTGCGGGTGGCTTCGGTCATCCAGAAGCGGAAGACGCCGAGGGTTCCAGCCGGTGTGGGATCGCCCCAGCGGACGAGGGCTTCGCGGCGGTCGCCGGGGAACTCGCGGGAGGCTCCGGCGGAGTCGTAGGCCGTCACGGTGAAGGCGGCGAGGGTTCCGGCGGCCTGAGCGGGAAGTTTGGCGCTGAAGATTCCGCCGCCGCGGTAATCCATGACCACGCTGTTGAGCTGAACTGATGGGTCGAGGCGGTAGCGGAGGAGGGCGAGCCCGATGCCGTCGGGGTCGTCGAGCCGGGCAAAGACCGTGACTGGTTCGGCGGCGGCGGGCAGGACGGGGAGATGAGTGACAGCGCTGATGGCAGGTCCGGCGTTCGGGCGTCGGGTGGAATTCGGCAGTCCGGGCGTTCCGGCGGACCAGCCCTGCGGGAGGATATTGCCGGTGGCTTCGAGCACGCCTCCGGCGAGGCGGAGGAGAATTTCCGGCTGACCGCGCAGCCATTTGACTCTCGCGCGGATGGTGGCGGTGGAGTTGGGCGCAAGGGTTGTGGTGAGGGGAACCGAGAGGCGGTTTCCGGCGAGGTCACCGCGTCCGGCGGCGCGCACGTGGAGGCACTGAGCGCTGTTCCATCCGGGGGTGGTGATTCTGCTGCTGTCGTGTGTGCCCTGAAGCAGCCAGCCCGTGGTGCCTTCTTCGAATCCCGGGTTGGTGACGCGGTTGGGGCCATTGTTCTGAATGACCTCGATGGCATCGATGAGGCATTCGCCGGCTCCCAGCATCATGACGTGGAGCCGGTCGATGACCGAGCCGCTTCCGTTGTCGAGGACACCGGTGGCTTCGATGGTGACCCAATCCTGACGTTCCGGATTCCGGCTGTCGGCCCAACTGGCGGCGAGGCGGCCATCGGCGCGCAGGTCGGTTTTTTCCAGACTGGAGCCACCTCCGTCGCTGTCGCGGCCCCATTGTCCGCCCGTGCCGTAAGTGACTTCATCCGCGACCACATAGGCGGTGACGGGAAAGGCTGCATCGGTGATGGTGATGGGTTGCTCGAGGCGAAGGCGTTCCCCTGTTCCGCTGTTCAGTCGGCCGGAGAAGGAAGAGATGGCGATGCTGGCTCCGGGGGCGAGGGGCGGAGCATTCCATGGATGGTCGTAGCTGATCCCGCCGCGGAGGCGCCAGCCGCTCAGGTCGAGCGGCGCTGCCGTGACGTTGGTGATTTCGACGAATGGTGCCTGGGGCGAGCCTGCGGGGGCCTTGTAGAAGATTTCGGAGATGACCGCTGCCGGGACAGCCGGCCGGGCGTTGGGTTTTCCCGGAGATGGTTCCGAGAGGGTGGCGGAGACGGGAGCGCCATCCGGGTAGCGTCCTGTGGAAGTTCCGGCGGCCATGGCTCCGAAGCGCAGGCAGTCGATGACGCGGCCCGGCTCGCCAGCCGCACCGGGGGCGCGGAAATAGACCGTATCGCCGCCGGTTTTCAGTCCGAATCCCAGCTGACTGGAATCGAGGGCGAGAGTGGCACCGGCAGATAGGCTGGTTCCCGCGGGGAACGTGTACTTGAGGGCGGTGCGGTCGTCGCTGAGCACGCAGCCGCTCAGATCAACGGATTCGCTGCCGCTGTTGCAGAGTTCGATGAAGTCGGCTCCCGGGCCGGCGGCGGCGGCTTCATTGATGAGGATGCTGCGCCATGGATGGGCCGGGGCTGGCTCGGCGGATCCGGGGGAACCATCGACGGCCGTGCTGGCGTCCCATGCCTGAGGGTTGTTCATGCCGTAGCTGGGCCGGGCCAGCACGAGGGAATGACCGGCTCCGTCGGCAGCCGGCTGCCATGGGTGACCGGAATCGTACTCCACCTCGAAAACGGCCGCCTTCGAGACGTCGATGAGGCGCAGGGTTCCGCCTGCGTTATTGAGGGCACCCTGCCATGGACCGAGCACGTTCGCGAGGCCGTAGACAGCCTGCACGTCTGCGGGAACGGCGGCGATCACGAGTCGCCCACCTGCCGGGACCGTGGTGCCCTGGGGGAAGGCAAATTCCACTTCGCCGCTCAGCCGGAAGCCGCTCAGGTCTTCGGTCCACGGCTGGGAATTGAAGAGTTCGACGAATTCGAGATTACGTCCATCGGTCCGGCTGCGCGGGTGGTAGTGGATTTCCGCGAGGGTGAATGGTCCGCGGCGCGTGGCGGGCCCTGCAGGTCCCGGCTCCGGACGGACGAGACCAATGGGAGCGGGCACGGGCGGCGGAGCGGCCGTGAAGCCAGTCTCGGCATTTGTCAGGATATTCCCCGTGAGGTCGCGGATGCCAACCACGGTGAGGCGGTAGGCCGTGGCGGGAGTCAGTCCGTTCACCGTGAGCGTGACCATGCCCGGCAGGGGTCCGGCCACGGCCGCTGTGACCGTGCCGCCGGCGATGCGGAATTCCACTCCGGTGAGATCGACCGGTTCGTTGAAGGTGACGATGACCTGGCCTGCGGAGATGGGCGCGCTGGCTGACTGGAGGACTGGGGGGTTGGTATCGATGACGCGGAGCGTGGCGGGATTGCTGAGCGCTCCACCGAATGCATTGTAGACCACGCATTGGAAGGTGGCTCCGTCGTCCGCGAGGGAAGCGGCGGCGATTGTGAGGGATGGTTCCGTGGCTCCGGGGATGTCGACGCCGTTGCGCACCCATCGGTAACTGGCTCCCTGAGGATCGGCGAGGCTCAGCTGGAACGTCGCGCTGGCTCCCTCATTGACCGACGTGGAGGCCGGCAGGGCCGCGAAGGAAGGGGAACTTCCCGCGGCCGGATTCTGCGACGCTTCGTAGTGGGCGGCAATGGCGCTGGCCGGCAGGGCTTCCGAGTAGAGCGCGATTTCATCGAGGTGTCCGGGGAACGATTCCTGCGTGCTGGGTCCGGCGGCTCCAATGATGGCGGGGAGGCCGAGGCCGCTGCCGAGCGTCTGGTTTACGGTGCCGAGGCTCTGGCCATTGTGGAAGAGTTCGGCCTGTCCGGCCTTCATGACGACGGCGAGGTGCATGAGTCTGCCGATGCTGGTGGACGGCAGGGTCCATGTGGGGGCACCGCTGCCATTGAAGAACCAGATGCGGTTTCCCGCCGTGTCTGCATGGAAGCTGAAACGGGTGCCGCCCGAGGCATCATGGCGCACGGCGATGAGGCAGGGATTGTATCCCGCGGGCGCCGTCTGATAGACCCACATTTCAATGGTGCCCTCGCCGTCTGCGAAGTCCCATTCCGGGTCCTTGTTGACCGTGACCCATCCCGCTCCGGCCGAACGCAGCCCCTTGATGCCGATGACACGTCCGCCGGTGCTGTCGTGGGTGGTGTCACCGCTGAGCGTTCCACTGAATCCAGGACGGCGGACATTGCGGACCGCAGGAGCCACGCTGCCATCGACTGGAAAATAAGCGAAAAGCGAGGGCTCGGCCTGGACCGCGCTGGCGTAGTAGCCATGTCCGGCCGGGGGCGAAGCGAGCACCGTGAGCAGGGCGGCACGGCTCGTGGTGCTGCCGTTTCCATTCGTGACCACACAGTCGACGCTGGAGCCATTGTCGGCTTGTGCGACCGGATCGATGACGAGGCTGTCGCCGGTTCCTCCCGCCGCGATGGGCACTCCGTTGCGCCGCCACTGGTACGTTCCGCCGCCGCTGGCAGCGACGCTGAAGCGGGCCACACCGCCAACGAGGGCCGTGACATCGCCCGGTTGGCCATTGATCACCGGGGCCTGTTTCGACGAGTCGTAGACATTGAAGTAGGTGAACGCGGCACCGGCTTTGGCGGCAGCGGTCTTGTAGGTGAGGCCGACGCGGGAATTCGGGAAATTCGTCTGGTAGTTGATGGCAGCTCCGGGGATCTGCTGCCATGGTTCCGTGGCCGAGGTGCGGAAGAAGAAATTGCAGGTGTCCGTGGCTCCCGATTCGGTGATGTCGACGCGGAGGATGACCTGGCCTGCCGTCGTGGTGATGGCCGTGTTGGGGACATTGTCTCCGAGGCCCTGGAGACGCACCGCCCGGGCGGCGGGGTCCCAGTTGTCGAGTCCAAACGTGATATCCGGGCGGGCCCCGTTCGGCCCGCCGTAGAAGGTCAGGCCGGCGACCTGATTATTCTGGGCGACATTGTTGATGCGGACTTCGGTTTCCACGGTCCACGTGCTGCCCGCGGCGAGGCCATCCGGGATGGCGGTCCATGCGATGGCTGCGTTGTTGCGGGCTCCCCACATGTCCGTGTTGCCGCCCGCCGTGAAGTCGAGTTCGTCATTGGCGGCGTCGAAGATGACATTGCCGAGCGATGCGTTCGGGATGTCGAGCAGGACGAGGGGGCTGAGGGAATCTTCCTCGAAGGATGTCTGTACTGCCGCAGTGAGCGGGACGGCAGCCAGCAGGAACAGGGGAAAGCGGGACAGCATGGCGAAAAAGGGGGGGATTTCCGCAGGAGAGTGTCAGAAATCCTCCGACATGGGAATCCCCTGTCCGCGGAATCCGCGGAGCTGCTGCCCCGGCCCGCATTTTCCCGGAATCAGCGTATCAGAACGCCGTCACGGAGCGCGGCTGACGCGGTAGAAGCGCTTGAGCGTACCGGCCGGAGCGGTCGTATCGGTGAATGTGGTGGTGCCCGGCAGTCCGGGAATGGCACCGTCGACGAGCGTCCACTGACCGAGGTCGGACGAGGCCTCGAGACGGTAGACCCGGCCGGCCTCGCTGCTCCATGCGAGGGTCATGCCCTGCGGGGTGACCGGGCCGAGTGAGTTGATGGTGATGGGCACCTCCGGGGCCTGGGGCGGGCCGATGAGAAAGGCATTGAGGAAGACGTTGACGGTGGCCGCGGTCGCGAAGTACCCCTCCTCCTTGCGTCCCTCGATCAGGAGCACGCCCTCGGCATCGGTGGTGGCCGTGAACTTTACCTGACGTTCGCCGAGAGCGGTGGGAGGATTGGTGCCTTCAAGGGAATAGGACGGAACTTTGACGGTGGTTCCGTTGCCGCCGTCGCTGGCCAGCCATGTCGAGCGCCGCGCCACCGTGGCGCTGGTGGGGTCCCACATCCAGAGGGTGACCGGATAACTGGTGAGGGGGGCGAGTCCCGTGATGCGGACATCGAGGCCGTCGCCTTCGTCGGCGCTGGAGTTGGCGAACACAAAATCGCGGAAGAGACCATTGAAGTCGCCCCCTCCGGCCGCGGCGAGGCGGTCGCGGCTCTGGAGGAAGGTGGAGCCGACTGCGGTGACAGTGACGGTGTGCGGGCCGAAGGTTCCGGTGAGTTCGGTGGAACTGATGGCACCTGAGCCCGGAAGGCTCTGGAAGCCCGGCTGAGTGGCTGCGATGACGTCATCGAATTCCACGCCAAGGGTGGCTCCGCTGGCTGGATTCGGGAAAACCGCGGGGTCGCGTGGATGCGAGGGCCAGTTGACTTCAGTGCCGTCGCCGAATCCATCCGTGTCCGTATCGTACTTGTTGGGATCGGTGCCGGGCTGGGTCGGGCCGGTCCATGGGAGGTCGGGGTTTTCCCGTCCGTCACCGAGGCCGTCGCCATCGCTGTCGGCCACGAGGGGATTGGTTCCCGTGCTGGTGAGCCCCGACCAGATGCCGGACTTGTTTTCAGTTCCATCCGGGAGCGTATCGCCATCCGAGTCCGGGTTCTGGGGATTGGTTTCCGCGAGGAATTCCGCGAGGTTGGCGAGACCGTCCTTGTCCGGGTCGAGGCTGGCATCATTGACATTCGGATTGAGGCCGTAGGTGGTTTCCCAGCCATCCGGCATGCCATCGCTGTCCGTGTCGCGGAAGAGATCGCGGATCCAGAAGCCATTGAGAAACACGCCGTGCTGATTGGCTCCGGTCTGGTCCTTGCTCGCCGGATCGCGGCGCGCCGTGATGACGAGGGTTCCGGTGGGGTCGGCGAATCCGGACAGGTTGATCTGGTACTGGCTGTTGTCGAAGGGGAGAACGCGGCCATCGAAGGTATAGTCCTCGGCCGTACCGCCATTGCTCACCGTCCAGTCCGACACGCGGTTGCCCGGGCTCGACTGATCATACGACCAGACCGTGATGGCATATTCCTTGCCTGCTTCGAGGCCGGTGATGGTGATGTCGAGTCCTGCGTCTGGGTTGAGCGAGGCATTGAAGAGGGCGAAGATGAAGTCCTGCAGGAGCGGGGCCTGTGTGAAATCCCCGGCGTTGACGGGCTGCGTGCGCCTGCGGTCATCGAAGGCCGTCACGTTGCTGCCGGTGCCGCGGATACTGACCGTCTGGGCACCGAAGGTGGTGGTGGTGACGGCATCCGGCCCAAGGGGTCCGGTGATGGCCGGATTGATGGTCATGGGCAGAAAGCCACCCTGGGTATTGGCCGGTGTGTTTGCAGCCGGGGCGCGCTGATTGATGTCGATTTTCAAGTCGACCGCGGCGGCGGAACCGCCAAGGGCGGCGGCAAGGAACGGCATCAGGAGGCGCTTCATGGCTGGGAGAGGTCGGAGACCTCCTCTTCCCTAGCAGGAGCTTCTCCAGGTTGGCCAGCCCAAAATTCCCGGCTGCGCGGAAGGGTGCCCGCGCGTACCGGCCCGCCATGCCCGCTTCATCCCCCGCCCTCCTGGAAATCTGTGTCGACTGCATGGCGTCGGTGGAGGCCTGTGCCGCCGCCGCAGTGCCGCGCATTGAGCTGTGTGCCGGTCTGGTGGAAGGAGGCACGACACCGTCCGCGGGATTTCTGCGGGAGGTCCGGGCGGTTTATGGTGGCCGCATCATGATGATGATCCGTCCGCGGGCGGGCGACTTTGTGGTGTCGGCAGCCGAGGGCAGGATCATGGAGGAAGACATCCGGGTCGCGCGCGGTCTCGGGGCCGACGGGGTGGTGTTTGGCTGCCTGACGACCGACGGGGAGATCGATGAAGCAGTGGCCGGCCGGCTGGTGGCCGCAGCAGCGGGCCTCGACATGACCTTTCACCGGGCCTTCGATGTGAGCCGGGACCTGACGCGCAGCCTTGAGGTGCTCATGCGGCTGGGGATTCCCCGCGTGCTCACCAGCGGCGGGCAACCCAGCGTGGAGGCGGGCATGGCCACGCTGACGGCACTGCAGGGGCAGGCCGCCGGCCGCATTGCCCTGCTGGCGGGTGGCGGCCTGCGGCCGGGGCTGGTGGCTGCGCTGCGGCAGTCAGGCATCCGGGAATTCCATCTGTCCGCGCGTTCCACCTATGCGAGTCCGATGGCGTTCCGGAGGCCCGACATGGCGATGGGAGCGGCAGCTGTGCCTGGCGAGTATGAACGCAAGGCTGCGGATCCGGAGATCCTGCGGTCCATGCTCGCGGAACTGGCGTGAGCGGCTGCTTCAGCCGAGCAGGTCCTTGATGACCTTGGCGGGTTCGACGCCCGTGAGTTTGAAGTCGAGCCCCTGGAAGCGGTGGGTGAAGCGTTCGTGATTGATGCCGAGGAGGTGCAGGGCAGTGGCGTGGAAGTCCCGGATGTGGACGGGATCCTTGACGATGTTGTAGGAGAATTCGTCCGTCTCGCCGTAGACCGTACCGCCCTTGGCTCCGCCGCCGGCCATCCACATGCTGAAGCAGCGCGGGTGGTGATCGCGGCCGTAGTTTTCGCGGGAGAGGCCGCCCTGCGAGTAGATGGTGCGACCGAATTCACCGCCCCAGATGATGAGGGTGTCGTCGAACATGCCGCGGTTCTTGAGGTCCGTGATGAGGCCGTGGACTGGCTGGTCGATATCGCGGCACTGGGAGGGCATGCGCCCTCCGAGGTTGCCGTGATGGTCCCAGTTGTTGTGGTAGATCTGAATGAAGCGGACACCGCGTTCCGCGAGGCGGCGGGCCATGAGGACCGAGCCCGCAAAGGTGCCGGGCTTCTTGGCTTCCTCGCCGTAGAGCTGCCATGTGAGTTCGGTTTCCTTCGAGAGATCGGTGAGGTCCGGGACACTGCTCTGCATGCGGAAAGCCATTTCGTACTGGCTGATGCGGGTGTGGGTTTCCGGGTCGCCGACGGCGCGGTAGTTGATTTCGTTGAGGGCCTTGAGGCCATCCAGCTGGCTGCGGCGGAGTTCGCGCGGCATGCCTTCCGGATTGTTGATGAAGAGAATGGGATCGCCGCTGGAACGGAAGGAGACTCCGGCATGTTCGCCCGGGAGGTAGCCTGCGGACCAGAGACGCGCCGAGATCGCCTGCATCTCTTCCCGGTTGGTGGGTTCGGCCACAAGGACGACGAACGCCGGGAGATCCTTGTTGGAGGAACCGAGCCCGTAGCTGAGCCATGATCCGATGCACGGCCGCCCGCCGATCTGATTGCCCGTCTGCATGGCGGTGATGGCCGGTTCGTGGTTGATGGCCTCCGTGTGCATGGAGCGGATCACACAGAGGTCGTCGGCCACTTTCGAGGTGTACGGGAGCAGTTCTGTATTCATCCAGAGCCCGCTTTTGCCAGCTTGGCTGAACTTGTACTTCGAGGGGGCGATGGGGAAGCGGGACTGGCCGCTGGTCATGGTGGTGAGCCGCTGGCCACCGCGGATGGAATCCGGGAGGTCCTTGTCGTACCACTTTTCCATTTCCGGCTTGTGGTCCCAGAGGTCCATCTGGGAGGGTCCTCCGACCATGTGCAGGTAGATGACGCGTTTTGCCTTCGGTGCAAAGTGCGGCAGGGTGGAGCCGGAGACTTCGGCGGCACCGAGGCTGGCGCGCAGACTTTCGCCGAGGAGCGAAGAAAGCGCGGCACCGCCGAGCAGGTGACGTCCGCGTTCGAAGAAGCGGCGGCGCGTTTGATTGCGGTGGAATTCCTCGAGGAGACTCATGGTGTGCAGAGGGTTTACTTGTTGAGGGCTTCGTCGAGATTCATGATCTGATTGGAGACCGTGAGCCATGCCGCCAGCTGAGCGGGATCGAGCTTCGCATCCGGCACCGTCTCTCCCTGACGGATGAACCTGGCAGCGTCTTCCGGGCGTTCACGGAACGCAGCGAGGGCGGCTTCGTGGGTCTGGCGGACGATGGCGGTTTCCTCCGGGCTGAGGCAGCGGGAGAGCACGCGGGCGGTGACGTACCCGAGGGTTTCCTCGAATGATGCTCCCGCCTCCCGCATGGCCTTTTCCGAGAGGACGCGGGCGGCCTCGAGAAGCTGCACATCGTTGAGGGCAGCGAGGGCCTGGAGCGGCGTGTTGGTGCGTTCGCGGCGCAGGCAGGAAATCTCACGGGCCGGAGCATTGAAGATTTCGAGACTGGCCGGCGGGGCCATCCGTTTCCAGAAAGAGTAGAGGCTGCGGCGGTAGAGGTTCTCGCCTTTATCCTGCTGATAGATGCGGGTGTTGCCTTCGATCATGCCGACTTTGTCCCAGATGCCTTCCGGCTGGTAGGGTTTGACGCTGGGGCCACCGATTTTCGGAACGAGGAGACCGCTGGCAGCGAGGGCGCTGTCGCGGATGACTTCGGCATCCATGCGGAAGCGCGGCCCGCGGCTGAGGAGGCGGTTATCACGGTCCTTTTCGAGTTTCTCCGGGGTGGTGACCGCTTCCTGACGATAGACCGAGGAAGTCACGATGGTCATGAGGAGCTTGCGGATGTCCCAGCCATTCCCGCGGAATTCCACGGCAAGCCAGTCGAGCAGTGCCTGATTGCTCGGGGGGTCGCCGACGATGCCGAAGTCTTCGGCCGTCTTCACGATGCCGGTTCCGAACAGTTCCTGCCAGAAGCGGTTGACGGTGACACGGGCCGTCAGGGGATTTTCCGGTGAGTTGAGCCACTGGGCGAGACCGAGGCGGTTTCTGGGTGCTCCGTCCGGCAGCGGGTGGAGGGCTGAGAAGACGGCGGGTTCCACCTTTTCGCGGGGCTGATCATAATTCCCGCGGAAGAGGATGTGTGCCATGGGGGTGCTGTCGCGCTTTTCCTCCTGGATGTGGGTGACCGGGCTGCGTTCGCGGATGGTATTGCGTTCCTGTTCAAGGCCGGCAAGTTCCGTACGCAGCTGCTGCGACGGAGGGTCCATGGTTGTGAGATAGAAATCGTAGAGGGCCTGCTGCTGTTCCGGGGTGCGCTTCCCGGGGTCGATGGCGAGCATGGCACGGAGCGGTCCGGTATTGTGCAGCGATTCCACTTCCGCGGCTTCAAGGCGGCGGGCGTAGACACGCACGTCCTGGACACTTCCTCCTTCGAAGAACTGTCCGGCGCTGCGCTGACCGATCTTCAGCGGGACAGTGGTACGGATGGTTTCCGTGAGGGTATCGGCCTCGACTCTGGTCTCGACCTGGCGTCCATTGATGAAGAGGCGGATGCCGCCGGCCTTGCCGGATCCGTCATAGGTCATGAAGAAATGCTGCCATTCGCCTGGTTTGACGGTGGGCGGTCGGGTCTGGACCTTGATGGCGTTGCCGGGCCATGCGTTCACGAGATGCACGGCGAAGCGGTCACCATTCTGCCAGAGGTCCCAGCCGCGGTAGTTGTTGCCCTCGTCCATGCGGGCGAGCATGCTGGCGTAGGCATTGTTGCCGGCCGCGCGCACCCATGCGCCGTAGCTGAAGGCCTGATCCTTTTCGAAGTCGCCTTGGTTGCCGAGATCGAAGGTGGTGGCGGCATTGAGTACCGGGGCAGGACCGATGCGTCCATCCGGTTTCCATGAGACCGGGCCGGTGGCCTTGAAGCGCATGGGCTGACCGCAGATGGCTCCGATTTCATCGCCGACGCCTTCCGTGAGCGGGGCGTGGGCGATCAGTCCTTCGGCACGGACGCCGTCGCCGAGGTCGGCGGCCCTCGCAGAAGCGAGCCAGCCATCGAAGGCTCCCTTCGCTTCTTCGCGGCGGCGGGCGATGGACTGCTGTTTGGCTTCGATTTCTCCGGGGATGGCGGCCCAGCGGTTCCGGTCCTCTTCCGTCTGCGGCACGATGATGGCTGGCGAGGAATCCTTGACGTTGCCATCAAGGCCGGGCTGCGTCGTATTCCGGAAGTAGGCTTCCATGGAATAGAAATCCTTCGTGGAGAGCGGATCGAATTTGTGGTCGTGGCAGACAGCGCAGTTCGCCGTCAGACCGAGCCAGACCCATGAGGTGGTTTCGACGCGGTCGCGGGCGTAATTGGCGAGGTTTTCCTCGACGATGGTGCCGCCTTCGTTGGTGGTGATGTTGCAGCGGTGGAACCCCGTGGCTACCTGCTGGTCGAGAGTGGGCTGCGGGAGGAGGTCGCCCGCGATTTGTTCCGTTGTGAACTGGTCGAAAGGCAGGTTGCGGTTGAAGGCCGCGATCACCCAATCGCGGTAAGGCCACATTTCCCGGTAGTTGTCGAAGTGGAGGCCATGGGTATCGCCGTAGCGGGCAGCATCGAGCCAGTAGCGGCCCCGGTGTTCCCCGTAGTGGTGGGAGGCCATCAGTTTCTGGACGTACTTCTCGTAGTAATCCGGTGATTGGTCGGCGGCGAAGGCAACCACGTCCTCGGGCGCAGGAGGGAGACCGGTGAGATCGAGCGAGAGGCGGCGGGCGAGGGTAGCGCGGTCGGCTTCCCTGGCGGGCTGGAGGCCCTTTTCCTGGAGCTTTGCAAAGACGAAGGAATCGATCGGATTCCGGACGGGCTGGGGGGCGGCAGCCGGAGTCGGCACCGGTGGGCGCTCGGGTTTGATGAAGGCCCAGTGAGGCTGCCACGAGGCTCCTTCCGTGATCCACTGGCGGATGAGTTCCTTCTGTTCCGGTTTCAGTTCCTTGTGCGATTCCGGTGGCGGCATGAGGTCGTCCGGATCCGTGGTGATGAGGCGCTGGAAGAGGGGGCTCTCGTCCGGTTTTCCGGCGATCACGGTGGGGCCGCGGTCTTCGGTTTTCTCGAAAAAGCCCTCTTTGGTATCGAGCCGCAGCCCGGCCTTGCGGGAGCCCGGGTCCGGTCCGTGGCACTGGAGGCAGTTCTCCGAGAGGAGCGGGCGGATATCCCGGTTGAACTGGACTTCGGCGGCAGCCGGCAGGGCCGTCAGCAGAGCCGGAAGACTGAGGAGAAGCGCTTTCATGGATGGATCGTTCGGAGGGACGGCACGCAGGCCGGAGGTTGCTATTAGAACGAACGGTTTCCGCAGACGCGGTTTAGCGGGAATTTACTGAAAAATCGCGCTGCGGGGGCTATGGGATACGGTCCTGGGGGGGCTGGCATTCCTGAAGGGCCATGGTTCCGGGCAAAGCGCGGCGGCCATGTGATTCCCTGGTTGCCAAATGGGGGTGCGGGGCGTTTCTCGTGACTCTCATGATTACCGAAGCTGCTGTCGTTGATGCTCTGCGCACCGTGAAATGGCCTGGATTCAGCCGGGACATCGTGGCGTTCGGGCTGGTGAAGGATGTGCGCATCGAGGGAGCCGACGTGCGGGTTCGCATTGAAATGGCGACGCGGGACCCGAACGTGCCGCGGCAGATTCATGAAGCCGCCACCCGGGCGCTCGCGGAGATTCCGGGAGTGGGAAAGGTTTCGCTCGATTTCGACATCCGGGAACCGGAGGCCGCTACCGGCGTCGGCAAGAGCAGCATTCCGGGCATCCGGAAGATCGTCGCCGTGGCCAGCGGCAAGGGGGGTGTCGGCAAATCAACCGTCGCCAGCAATCTGGCAGTGGCCCTCAAGGCCGCGGGACTGCGGGTCGGGCTCTGTGACTGCGACCTTTACGGGCCGAGCGTGGGTCTCATGTTCGGGACCGACGAACAGCCGATGGCGACCGAGCAGAACGAGATCATTCCGATTGAAGCGCACGGGCTCAAGCTCATGTCGATGGCCTTTCTGCTGAGCGATGCTTCGCCGGTGATTGTGCGGGGTCCGCTGGCGACCCGTTATGTGCAGCAGTTTCTGAGGCAGACGGCATGGGGGGACCTCGATGTACTGGTGCTCGATCTGCCGCCGGGTACGGGCGACATTCAACTGACAATCGTGCAGACCGTGGCGGTGGATGGGGCGGTCGTGGTGACTACGCCTCAGGAGGTGGCTCTCCTTGACGCCCGCAAGGCAGCCTCCATGTTTGCCAAGGTCAATGTACCGGTGCTCGGGATTGTGGAGAACATGAGTTACTTCCTGTGTCCTTCCGATGGGAAGCGCTATGATATCTTCGGGTCGGGCGGTGGCGAGAAGGAAGCGCAGCGGCTCGGCGTCCCCCTGCTCGCGCAGATTCCGATCGACATGGCGACCCGGGAGGGCGGCGACAGCGGGCACCCTGTAGCCCTGCAGCCCGCCGGGGTGAACGCGGTGAGCGGCGCGTTCCACGAACTGGCCGGCAAGGTCAGGCAATCGGTCGGGCTGTGATGCCCGCGGCAACCGCCGGCTAAAGTCGGCTGCGGCGGGAAGACTCAGAGTGCCTTCTGTTCCTGCTGGCCGATGGCGCGGATTTTTTCCCATTCCGAGGATGGGAAAAGCCGGTAGTTCATGAGGTAGACGATCACGCCCGTGATGGAGACATAGAGCCAGATGGGGAGCGTCCAGCGGGCGATGGCCCGGTGCCGTTCAAATTGCCTGCGGGCGGCGCGGGCGACGGTCATGGGCACGAGGGCGACAATCGCGAAACTCCCGATGAGGTGAGTGAAAAGAATGGTGAAGTAGACGGTCCGCACGGGGCCTTGGGAGGTGAAAGGAACATGGCCTTTACCGGTGTGCTGGACGAGCCAGCCATGCCATCCGAGGTAGCAGACGAGGAAGGCGGCCGAGGCGGCAAGGGCGCCGATCATGCAGCGGGCATGCTGCCCGCGCTGACCGCGGCGGATGAAGTACCACCCCGCCAGCAGGAAGACGGTGGCGACGGAATTCAGACAGGCGTTGATGAGCGGGAGGCTGGTCATGGTGAACAACGTTTTTGTCATTCGCCGCGGGCCGCTTCATCAAGCACCTTGCGGACATCCTCGGCGATGGGCCGCGGATACCATGAATCATCGAAGGCCGGGTGGAAGGGATACCAGAAATAATCATTATCGGTGGGCGTGCGGACGGCTCCCCGGTGATCGATCATGACCATGACGAGCGAGTGGTCCCAGACATCGGCGGGGTTCTCGCGGATCTTGTCTTCCGGCTTTCGCTTCACGGAGATCTTGAAGGTGGTCATCATCCATTTGCGGAGCGCATCGCCTTCCTCGGGAGTTCCGTTCTTCGTGGTCAGGAACCACCAGTTGTCGCCGGAGAAGCCCTTGGTCTCGGTCCACGAGCGGAGCAGTTCCGGGCGGTCATTTTCCGGGTAGAGACTGACGGAAACGAGCTGGAAGCGGGGATCGCTTCCGAATTCATCCTGAAGGCGCTTCATGGCATCGGCGACGCCAGCGCAGCCGCTGGGGCAGGTCGTATAGACGTAGGAAAGGACAATGACCTTGCCCTTGATCTCCTCGAGGCGCCGTTCGCGGCCCTGGGCATCAATGAAGAAGCCCGGGTCTTTTTCGACCGACTGCTTTTTGGGAAGCCGGCCCTTCATGAGGTCCTGGCGGACCTTGAGGTAGTAATTGAACCAGACCACCGTGCCGAGGGCCATGAGGACGAGGCAGATGGCGACGGCGGTGCGTCTTGATGGAGGAGGCGTGTCCGGGGCGGGTGGTTCCATGACGTTTAGGAGAAGGACGGCTGCCGTTCAGTTCCGGGCGCAGCAAAGGACCACCGCGAGCATGCCCGGGAGGTAGAGCAGGGTTGCCAGAAAGAGCCGGCGGGCCGCAGCGCGGTCGGGAGTCCTCACAAAGCAGAGACTGAGCCAGACCAGCCAGCCCCCCAGCAGGAGCCCCGGAATCGCCGCAATCCATGAAGTGAAACCAGCCAGCGGTGGCCAGAGTGCCAGCGGAAGCAGCAACAGGCTCCATGCAAAGGCCCGGCGGGCCGTGGCTCGGCCGGTTTCGTCGTTGTTGCTCCACATCACGAAGCCACCCCGGATGTATTCCTCGCGGTACATCCAGTTGATGGCGAGAAAGTGAGGCAATTGCCAGAGAAAGAGGAGGGCGAACAGGAAGAAGGCAGGCTGCGCTGCGAGGAGGTCCCAGCGGATCAGTTCGCGGTGATAGTTGCGGAACTCCTTGCCACCGGCCACGGCGACCCAGCCGATGACAGGCGGAATGGCTCCGGAAACGGCACCCACGATCGTGTTCCAGACCGAAGTGCGTTTCATCGGGGTGTAGATGAACAGATACACCAGCAGCGTCAGTCCCGCGAGAGCAGCCGCCTCCACGTTCACTTTGACGCCCAGATGAATGAGCCCGGCTCCGGCAAGGAGGGCACCGATCAGAAAGGCCACTTCAGGCTGGAGACGGCGGGCAGCGAGGGGGCGGTCGGCCGTCCGCTGCATGCGGGCGTCGGCATCCATCTCCATGAGCTGGTTGAACACCGAGGCTCCAAAGGCCGTCAGCGCGGTACCCAGGAGCGTGTGGACAAGCCGCCATGGCAGGGCTCCCGGCCATTCACGCAGGGCGAGGTGCAGAGCATATCCTGCAGCCGTGGTGATCACCACCAGAGCGCTCAGGCGCGCCTTGGTCAGCAGCATGAAATCCCCGCGGCTGAATCCCGGGCGCAGGGGTGCGGCCACAGAAGCATCGGAGGATTGGCCGGAAGCGGGAGCAGGCATCAGGAAGTCAGATTGGCTGACGAGTTGTCTGGCTGCAACCGGCTGCGCAGCAGCAGGGCGAAAAGCAGACCGTGAAGTACGAAGGCAAGGACAAGATGGACGGGCTGAAGAGCCGCAGGCAGTCCGGCCCGGATGAGGAGGACACCGACCCCGTACTCAAGCGCCACCAGCAGACCGAGCGCATTTGTGAGCAGCGGCGCTGAATCCGCCCCCTTCCCTGCTCCGAAGCGCAGCCGGAAAAAGGCGATGGCCACGAGCGTGAGTGTCGTGATGGCTCCAATGCGATGCCAGACGAGCGATGTTCCGAGCTGCTGCTCCAGCCTGTCCCCGCAGCAGGATGCGAGGCTGTGCTCATCGACCAGTTCGCGCACCTGAGTGCCGACCACAGTCTGCACGAGGACCGCAAGCAGGCAGGCAGCGAGGTGCCAACGCATCGAGCGGGTCACCGGCACGGCGGATCCCGGACGCACACGGTGCAGAATGGCGAGCGCCATGGTGATGAGACCCATGGCCAGCATCATGTGAAGCGTGATCTTCCATGGCAGGAGATTGGTATCCACAACCACCTTGCCCAGCCATGCCACCACCCCAAACAGCACCAGTTCCGCCAGCAGCAGGCCGCGCAGCAGCCAGTCGCTGCGGGACGACAGGACCGAACAGAGAAAGGTCACCAGGGCCGCAAGGCCACTCACGGCACCCAGGCAGCGGTTGATGAATTCGATCCATGTTTCCAGTGCGCTGAAATTCCGGCGGATGGATTCCTCCGTGACCTCCACGTCCTCCCTTCCATGCGAAGCCCAAGAGCGACGGTAACGATCAAGATCAAGCTTTGATGCATCAATGTCCTCTGCGCGGGTGGGCGGAATCAGCTTCCCGTAGCAACGGGGCCAATCCGGACACCCCATGCCCGATCCGGTCGCCCGCACCACCGAACCTGCCAGCACCACAAGGTACAGAAGCACGAGGGTCAGCAACGCAAGACGCGGGAGCAGGCGGTCGGTGATCTTCATGGTTCATGGTAGCCACAGAGCCCGACTGGACGGCAAACTCCGCAGGCTTACTGCACGCACTCACAGCAGCATAAAGTCCGGCAGCGAAATCTGATTTATGCGCCTATTCCATTTTTCGGATGCAGAAACTAAGGTGCTGGTGAGTTTCACTAGTTAGGTAAGCCATCTCCCAATCCTCTTTTGCGCAAAACTCATGGACCGCCTCCACGACACCGTATTTCACAGCATTTCTCCAACATGAATTCACATAATCATGACCACAGATGAACCCGCCCTTTTTCATTTTGGTCTTGAGGATTGACAGCTCGTCTGCAGTTGTCTGATAATCATGCGCGGAATCAATGTATACCCAATCAAAATAATTATCCGGAAACGTCGGGAGTACTTCGGTCGAATAGCCCTTGTTGATTTCCACCGTCCCTTCGCTTAACTGTGTTGCGAATTTTGCTTTGACATTGTCGTACAGCCCCGAGTGGTAGCGCGCGGATCCCCAAACGTCGATCAAGTGCAGCTTTTTGGGTCTATTCAAGGTGAGAATTGACTGAGAAAACTCTCCTTGATTAACCCCTATCTCTGCAACAATGCCCCCCTTTGGAAGCACCTCAAGGAGATGTTCCCTGTTCGTCAGGAGCTTAGTACCCGCGACATGACGGGCTTCAAGTTCGACCATGGGAATGAGGCTGGCGACTTTAACTCTGTTTTCTCTCTCGAAACTTCGAAAAGCTCCAAGGAACCTGCTTTTCAGTGCTCGCGGCAGTAGTTTTGCGATTTGCATGGTTGTGGGATTCTGAGTGGGGTGCTCCGACAGGTCTATTAAAAAGTGAAAGGTGCATCGGACGAACTGCCGGACTCTCCGGAAACAGAGCGGGCGCTGAGACTCTCAGCGCCCGCGGTGATCATGATCTGTGGAGAACGGGAGATTGTCTCACTGAACCGCTGGGGCGGGGGCCGGGGTGGGCGGCGCTGCCGGAGCCGGGGTGGCGGCAGGGGTTTCGGAGAGTCCAAGCTTCTTCGCGGCCTCTGCACCGAAGGGAGTGTCGCGGAATTTCGGCGCATCTTTTTCCCATCCTTCGAAGCTCTTCTGGTCGACTATGTGGAGGAGTGACTTCATATTGCCGTGAGCTGCGCCGCAGAGCTGGCCGCAGATGACTTCCGAGTCGCCGAGAGCGGATGGAATGAACCACATGCGGCTGACCTTGCCGGGGTCGGCATCCTGAGCAATCCGCATGCCGACGAGGGCGAGGTTGTGGATCACGTCCTTCGAAGTGACGGCGATTTCAACTTTTTTGCCCTTGGGAAGGAAAAGTTCCGGAACCACGATGTCATCGAGTCCGTTCGGATCTTCCGGGTCGATGCCAATGGGGTTGGCGGACGAAATGAGAAACCGGTTTGTCATGCCGAATTTGCCGTCTGCACCGGTGTAATGGAAGTTCCATTTGAATTGTTCGGCCCATGCATTGATGCGGACGTCGGGATCCGGGAACTGATCGACGCGAGTGGCCCAGAGTGGAAATGCGAAGCCGAGGAGAAGGATGACCTCCGTAACGATGACACCGATCTCAAGGTGGCTGGAAGCGTGACTGGTGACACCGGTGTACGACGCCTTCGGGTTCCGTTTCCGGTAGAAGCGGAAGAGGGAATAGCCAATGAAGATGCTCCACCCAAGGCCGAGGGCAAGCATGAACCAGTGCACAATCTCGAGCATGTGGTCGAGCATGTGGCCATGCTCCGAGCCGACGGGCGGGATACCGAGGAGTTTATTGAGAAGTCCCATAACGGAAGGATGGAGGAATGGAGGGGATCAGGGCTGCGGATTGATGGCAGCGAAGCGGCGGGCGCGGCGGATGAACGAGATGACCACTGCGAGGATGGTACCGAACACGAGAATGAGAGCACCCAGCATCACAAAGACGGCCCCATTGGCTGCCATGACGGTGACTTGGCCATCCTGACCGATGCAGGTGGCACAGGCGATGGAGAGGGATAGGCTCATGTTTGGGGAGGGTTTTCCGGATTCAGACGATGATGGTGGGGGCCTTCTTGCGGACGTACCAGATGGTATAGGCGATGAGGACGGCGGCGATGACACCGAAGCCGACTCCATAGGCCCTCAGCTCCTCTGTGACGCTGTTCTCTCCGAGATACGCGTACGCCAGCATCCCGAGGTCGAAGAGAATCGCCAGCACGAGAAAAAAGACGTGGAAGGTTTTGAGGGACATGACTGCAATCGGTTCAGGGCTGCAGAAAGGAATTATGGATCGGGTCGCTGTAAGCCAGGCAGAAGAGGAACATCATGGCAGCGAAGAAGATCATCGTGAACAGGAGCGTCTTGTAGATCAGCCCCCGTTCATGGTTGAGGTGCATGAAGATGAGCGCGACCAGCGAAACCTTGAATGCTGCGATGAGCAGGCCGAGAGCGATGTTCAGATGAATGTCTCCGAGGTCGACCTTGTAGGCGACGAAGACGGTGATGAACGTGAAGACGATCAGGGTGGCTCCGACCTTGAGGTAGGTCTTGATGGCCTTGCCGAAATCGATCGGATGATCGTGGGCGTCGTGCGCCGGATGGGTTTCGTGGGAGGAATCCATGGCAGTGAGCTTACATGAGGTAGTAGAGCGGGAAGAGGAAGATCCAGACAAGGTCGACCAAGTGCCAGAAGAGGCCGCCTACTTCCACGCGGTTGGCGAGGTGCTCCGGGTTTTCGCGGTACATTTTCTTGCTTGTGATCAGGAACCAACCGAGCACGATGGCACCGCCGATAACGTGGAGGCCGTGCAGACCAGTCATCAGGAAGTAGATGGCGTAGTACGGGCTGAGGGCTGGAGTGAAGTTCGAGTAGAACCGTTTTTCGCTGCGGGGGAGACTGACGGTCTTCTCCCGGTCATGCAGCAGACTGTGGGCAAGGTCCTTGGGAAGGGTTTCCTCGAATTCGAACCGGAGGGATTCCCGGAGGTTGTCAGGATCGCCGTCGGCCGTACCGGCCCTTTTCGGGTAGCGCTTCTTGAAGGATTCCGTCCTTTCATCGCGGTGACGGAGGAAATCGTCCTTGAGATCCGGATAGTACTTCCAGACGAGAGCCTTTTCAGGATCCTTGTTCTTGCGGAGGTCGATGAGGTCGGCGTTGAATTCGATGGCGTCGGTGACCAGTTTACCCTGCAGGACGGTGGAATCCTTGAAACTCATCTCGGCCTGACCGTAGCGGGCCAGCATTCCTTCCTTCACGAGGAAAAGGAGGGGATTCCCGACGACCTCCAGTTTGAGCGACTGCGTGAGGTCATCAGCCTTGGCTTTGTCGATGGCCTCCTTGTTCACGGCATCGAGGCGGACACCAATGGCTGCAAGGGCTTCTTCGTTGCCTTTAGCGGCGGCCTTTTCGAGTTCAAGTGCGGTGACCTTGCGGGAGAGGTCCGTGGCGGCATCCATCCACTGGCGCTTGGCGGTTTTGAGCCACTGTTTCGTGAGAGTGATTTCCTTGCCGCTGGGCGTCTTGAACTTGAGATCAGCGGTCGACGGAGCGGCGTAGGGAAGATCTCCCTTGGCTTCCCGCCGCTGGCTGAGGAAGTCGAGATTGCTGTTCCGGAGGTCGAGGACGATCGACTTTACCTCGTCGAAGACAATGCGGTCCCCATGGTTCTTTTCGTCGGTGTGAACCGGGTGGCCATTGATGACCGAGCCGTCCGTGAATTCGAACGAGTAGTGGATGAACTTGTGGTAGTACTCGTAGCCCTTGATTCCCATGAATCCCAGCGCGCAGAGGAGCGTGAAGATCATGTTGAACTGGAACCATCCGAAGCGGCGCGCCTTCACGGCCGCCCATGCGGCCACCACCGACACGGACGATGCGATGAGCACCATTGTGTTGATGAAGCCTGGCCTGACTTTCAGTTCATGGAATGGCCATGGGAAGTCGGCCCCGATTCGCAGGAAGACGTAGGAAGAGAACAATCCCCCGAAGAGCATGACTTCGGAGGCGAGGAACAGCCAGATACCGACTTTGGCATTGTAGAGGCCGGTATCGGGCCGTGCATTTACGGTGTAAGGGATCTCCATCGGAAAGAAATTCGTGGATTGCGGGTGGCACGCTCAGTGCGGAGCTGCCACCTTGGCAGTTTCCTCGGCCTCCTTCGCCGTGACAGGTTCCCACTGCGGGCTGTAGTCCTTGTCAGCCCCGGGGACGCTGTACTCATAGGGACCGCGGTAGACGACCGGTTCGGTCAGGAAGTTGCCGTGCGGCGGTGGGGTCGGAGCCGACCATTCAAGCGTTGTGGCGTTCCACGGGTTGTCCGACGTCACCTTGCGGCCGGCTTTGGCTGAGAGGAAGAAATTGATGATGAAGGGGATCTGGGCGAGACCGAGGCCCCATGCGCCCCATGAGATGATCTCATTCAGGTAGAAGTACTTGTGGCTGGTGATCTCGAAGACCTTACCGCCATCGTACCAGCGGCGGTGGAATCCCGCCATCCCCTGGATGAACATCGGGGCGAAGAGGACATTCATCATGATGAGGGAGGGCCAGAAGTGCAGGTGACCGAGGAAGGAATTCATCATGCGGCCGGTCACCTTCGGATACCAGTGATAGACACCCGCAAAGAGGGCAAAGATGACACCGGGAGCGACCACGTAGTGGAAGTGGGCGATGACGTAGTAGGTGTCGTGGAGGTAGAGGTCAATGAAGCTGAAGGCGAGGGGGAGACCAGTGAGACCGCCGATACCGAACATGGGCAGGAAGGCGGTTGCGAACAGCATGGGCACCGGGAATCGGATTGATCCACCCCAGAGCGAGAGCATGAGGCAGGTCAGAAGGATAACGGACGGGACCGAGATCATCACCGTGGTGAACTGGAAGAACGTGGCGACGACCGTGCCCATGCCGGTGAGGTACATGTGGTGAGCCCAGACGATGAAGCTGAGGAAGGCGAGGGTCAGCAAGGCATAGACCATGGACTTGTAACCCCAGAGCGGCTTCCGGGTATTGCAGGGAATGATCTCTGCGACGATTGCGATCCCCGGAAGGAGCAGGACGTAGACTTCGGGGTGGGCGAGGAACCAGAAAAGGTGCTGGAAGAGAACCGGGTGGCCGCCGCCGGAAATGTCAAGAATGCCGGCTTCGCTCGTCCATAGACCGGTCGGCAGGAAGAAGCTCGACTGGAAAACCTGGTCGCTCAGCTGCATGAGAGCGGCAACTTCGAGAGGCGGGAAGGCGAGGAGCAGGAGGAAGCCGATCACGAACATCGCCCATGTGAAGAACGGGAGGCGCATCCATGTGAGGCCCTTGGCCCGGAGATTGATGACGGTGGTGAGGACGTTGACTGAGCCGAGGAGTGACGCGGAGATATTGAAGACCATGGCGAAGAGCCACTGGGTCTGACCGGTCCAGAAGCGGGCATCCGTGTTCCGCTGTACCACGGCGGCAAGCGGTGAGTAGTTGGTCCAGCCGGCCTGGGCAGCTCCGGTGGGGAGGAGGAAGCTCGCCATCATGAAGACCCCGCTGATGAAGAAGAGCCAGTAGCTCCACATATTCAGTCTGGGGAAGGCCATGTCGGGAGCACCGATCTGGAGAGGCATGACGAAATTCACGAAGGCAGCGAAGCCGAGGGGCACGACACCGAAGAACACCATGATCGTTCCGTGCATGGCACCGAACATGTTGTACAGAGAGCCCGAGACCTTGCCATCGGGTGCCCAGCGGGTGACGAAGTCATCACCGAAGATGTGGAGGATCCAGCGGAGTCCACCTGGCAGCGGTTCGCCAGGATGGGCGATGCTCCAGCGCATGACCAGCATGAGCATGAATCCGAAAGCGAGGAAGAGAAGACCGGAGACGCCGTACTGGACGCCGATCATCTTGTGGTCCGTCGAGAAGATGTACTTCTTGATGAAGCCCGGGTCGTGATGATCGTGGTGATCGTGGTCGTGCCCGTGCGCAGCGTGGTCGTGGGTGTGATCGGCGGTGGCAGCCATGGGATTGGGAAGTTCGGGTTTCAGCGGGAGGTTTGCGGAGCGTTCGCGGGTCGTGAAAGGTCAGTTCTTGGCAGGAGCAGGAGCAGCGGCGGGTGTGGCGGCGGCACTACCGGCGGCGGCCGAGATTTTGGCCGGCCATTCCGAGACGGGGCAGGCGGCATCGGCGGGGACGGCGGCGTCGAGGTCGGTCTGCGTCCATGAAGCCTGGCGGACGATTTCCTTTTTCACGGCGGCGACCTGATCATCGTAGATGAGGGATGCCTTGTTGCCCCACTCGTTGCGGATGTAGGAGGCGACCTGCGCGATCTGCTTGTTGTTGAGGGCGGTACCCTGGGCAGGCATCTGACCGTTGTAGGTTTTGCCGTTCACCGTGAACGCACCGCCGATGCCGTAGAGGAGAATGGCGACGAGGCGCTTATCGCTTCCGGTGACCCATTCGGATGCCTTGAGCGGGGGGAACTGACCGGCGACTCCTTCGCCACTGGCCTGGTGGCAGCCGACGCAGTTGCCGGCACCCGAGTAGACGGCTTTACCGGCCGCGAGCCAGTTGACGTCCTGGCGGAGCTCCTCGTCGCTCATGGCGGCACCTCCTCCGCCGGCTCCTTCCGGGTATTGCAGGGTATAGTTGTAGCCGTTGAGGTTGGCGGCACCGAGATCCGAGCCTGTATTGCGGCCGAGGTAGCCTCCGGCGAGGATAGTGACGACGCCGGTGGCGAGGACGACCCAGAGAGAGACCGGGGTAGTGCCGATGGGGGTAGCGGAACGTTCGCGGGCGGCCGCCGCGTGGAGTCCGGCTACGTTAACCGTGCGGTCGTAGTCGATGTTGTCAGGAGAGGAGGCCATGGGAAGAGCAGGGAAAAGGGTCGGTCACTGAGCACCCGGTTGCGGGACGATGCCGGTGATGGCGGAAGGGAGCGGGGCGTCGCGCTTCAGGCCGAGGATGTATTCCACGAGGGCCTTGGCTTCGTCGGTTGGAATGATTTCGTATCCGTCATCCGGAGCGATGTTTGCGGGGAGCTGGAGTGCATCGCCACGTCCTTCCGGCTTTTCCTTGCGGACTGTGCTGAAGAGATGCTTGAAGGAGGGACTGTTGGACCAACCGCGGAGGGAGCGGGGGGAGTAGAAGTGCTGGTAGAGAGCATTGACCTTGACGGGGTCGGGACGGCCATCCTTGTCGAGGTAACGGTAAGCGGCATTGGCAAGATCCGGGCCCACGCGGCGGACACCGATCATGGCAAAATCCTCGTGCATGTAATCCCACGGATGGGTCTGCCGGACCGCCACCGGAACTTCTTTGGCGTATTCCTGTTCGCGTCCGAATCCCTTCTTGAACTGGTCGATGCCTGCGTAGTCGGGTCGGACGACCTGGGTGTGGCATTGTGCGCAGCCTTCGTGGGCGTAGACCATTTCTCCACGCTTGCGGTCGCCGGCGTAGTTGGTGGGGAAGTAGAGGCCTTTGAGTTCTTCGGGGTCCTTGGGGGGGGCCGCTGGGTTGGCTGGGTCCGGGAGCGATTGGTAGGCGACCGCCTGGCGGCTGCGTTCCTTGCCGTAGGGCAGGACGGCCATGAAGAGGGTGGGAACGCCAACGCAGGCTCCCATGGTGAGAATGAATGATTTCAGACTGTTCATGCCTCGGCTCCTTCGGTGGTGATGACGATGTCGGCAGTATCGTACGGCGTGGGTGCGATCAGAGTTGGGTCGCCCGCCCTGCGTCCCCGGTTCATGACCATGAGGGCGAGGTGGTGCAGGAAGACAACATTGGCCACGAGCAGGAAGAGCCAGAGGAGAATTCTTCCCACGAGGTATCCGCTGGAGAAGGTTACGGCGGACTCGAAAGAAGTATCCCATGTATCGATGGCCGCACCGTGCGAGAAGCCGGCCACGAGAAGCAGCAGGCAAAGCCCGATGCAGGCGTAGGCAGACAGCCAGAAGTGGAGACGGATGCGGGCACCGCTGATCCACTCACAGCCCGTGATGCGGGGCACGATGAAGTAGATGGCTCCGAACATGGCCATGCTGAAGAACATGTAGGTTCCCGTGAGGAAAACCGCATCCTGCGTGAAGCTGAGGAAGGTGAATCGGCTCAGGGTCATGGATCCGAGAATGGCAGCGGCGAGGCAGAGACAAACGTAACCGACAGCTCCCATGAACGTGAAACGCAGGCTCGGGCTGACAGCGACTAGTTCATGCGATCCGCTCACCGTTCTGAAGTGATTTACGCACACGGCGAGCATGGGGATCAGCAGAAGAATCTGAGCCGTTCCTGCGACTGCCGGAATCCAGACAGGGACGGGGCCGCCGATGAGTTCCTGAGCGCCGGCCCATGGGGCGAGCACGATAAGCGACCAGAACGCGAAGCTGCTGAGATTGTAGCTATGGATCGGCTTTCCGGTGATTTTCGGGATGATGAAGTAGGCACTCGCGAGGCCGACAGGAACCATCCAGAGGAAGGTCACACCGCTGGAGTACCAGGAGGCGACCACCGGTCCGGCGACGCCGGCCTTTTTGAAGACATTGAGGAGGACGTTGGCAACGAGGTAGATCCATGGCCACGTGAAGCAGGCTGCGAGGATGTACCATTGGGAAACGTAGGTCTCCTGACGTCGGCGTGCGGCGAACATGATGACCAGCCAGACCACGATGAGCGTGTAGGCGATGAGGAGGAGAGGCCAGACGAGCGGCGGGAACTCCATCATCTTCATGTGCAGGTTCCCCTGGCCACCGAGGATGCCAGCGATCCCGAGGGTGACGCCGAGGTTCCAGAAATGCCCGGCAACGATCAGCGTGACCGGGTTGCGGAGTTCCGTGCGGCAGAGTCGGGCCATGATCCAGATCATGACTCCGATGCCGGCCTGGAAGGCCCAGCCGTAGACGAGGGCGTTGACGAAGGCGGGCTGCACCCGTGCAAGGTTGAGCACCTCGAACTTGAAGGCTCCGGTGGCTACGAATTTGAGGGCGGCGAGGAGGCCGAGCAGCGTGGCCACCAGCAGCCATGCGGCTCCGCTGGTGAAAAAGAAGAGAACCGGGAAGCGAGTGGAGCGGTCGATGGCGGCGCGCTGCTCGATATCCTCCGGGGTTACTCCGGGGGGCAGGGATGGTGTTTCCTGACTCATGGGCGGAAAAAGCGGGACGTTCCGGGTTGCGGTTACTTGCCTTCGAACTTGGAAAGGTTGGGGTCGTGCTCGGTTTTCGACTTCTCCTCGGCCTCCCGGGCGGCCGCCTCGGGAGTTTTCAGAGGACCGGGAACGGGCTTCTGGGTCTTGAGGACAGCCGCAGCGTAGGAGATGAGGGCATCGGCGGGGAGGCGGACCGTCTTTCCGGCCTCGACTTCCGCAGCGGTGCTGTATTCCTTCCGTTGTTCGGAATGAACGGTAGCCGCGAGGGCGGCGCGGGCGGCTCCGGCTCCGCCATCGAACGAAGCGCTATCTGCTGGGAGGGCCCACCAGCGGTAGAGGGCGAGCAGCACAGCGACCGCGGCAATTGCGGCGAGGGCTCCCCAGAACGTGAGGAAGCGGTTGCCGAGGGTATCTCCGGAATGGTCTTGCATGGGAAGGAGAAGAAGAGCCGTTTGGTTCAGTTGGCCACGTTGATGGATTCCTCGAGGCGGGGATCGCCGCAGGGGTAGATGCTGTGCTTCGCAAGGTTCCGCAGGAGCGTGAATCCGTAAAGTCCGGCGAAAGTGACGAGGGCAATCAGGTCGAAGGCGACGTCACGGAGCCATGTCGCGGAATCGGTCGCGGAGCTGGCATCGTAGAGGGCACGGCCGCGTTCCGGAACGATCATCCAGTACATTTCGAGCATGTGGACGCCAAGGATGAAGGCAGCGCATCCCATGATGAAGCCGATGTCGCGTTTGGCGTTCCGGCGCAGCAGGAGAACGAAGGGTACGGCGAAGTGCAGGAAGACGAGTCCGAGGCTGGCGTACCACCAGCCGTTGGTGTTCCGGATTCCGTAGAACTGAGTTTCTTCCGGGATGTTGGCGTACCATATGAGGAAGAACTGGCTGAAGGCGATATAGGCCCAGAAGACCGTGAAGGCGAACATGAGTTTCCCCATGAGGTGGAAGTGTTCCTCCGAGACGATGTGTCGGAGGTGTCCGGTTTTCACGAGGGTGCCGACGACAAGGATGGTCACGGCCATGGCGGCAAGCGCCGAGCCTGCGAAGACATTGACCCCGAACATTGTGGAGAACCATTTGTAGTTCATGCTCTTGACCCAGTCGATGGCCGCGAAGGTAGAGCAGACGGCGAAGAGGACCATGCCACCGCTGGCGAAGCGGCGGGCGCTGTAGGTCGGTTTGACATCGCCGGTGGCGTCCTGGCTGAGCGAATAGCCGAGCATTTTCCGGGCGAGGAAGAAGAGAACGCCGAAGAAGATCAGGTAGCGGTAGTCCCAGCCGGGGAGGAAGTTCCAGCCGATGTGAAGGTACGGAAATTTCTTGTAGAGGAGGAGCGTGTCGTGATTCGCGCCGAGGGCGTCGTGGAGGGAGAGGCCTTTGGTTTCCGGAGTGGGGTGGGCGAGCACATCCTGGTGCAGGCCGATCCATTCCCAGACGTGGCGGGTCCATTCCGGCTTGGCGGCCAGCGGGAAGAGGGGAGTGAAGAGCGGGAGTCCGAGGAGGAAGAGGAGGGCGAACGACTGGGCGAGCGTTTCCGGAATCCGGCGGATGGCGACTCCCCAGGAAGAATTGGAAGCGCTGTGGAGGAGGATCCAGAACAGCGAACCTGCGGTCACCGTGAAGAAGACTTCGAAGGCAAAGAGGTAGCTGAAGGCGAATGAATTCGCCCGTTCACCTCCGAGGAGGAAGAGGATGAGAGAGATCGCTAGGCCGACAGCGCCGGCTCCCAGGAGGATGGTCTTCCACTGAGCGAACCGGCCCGTCTGGAGCCGTTCGCCATCGGCAGGGAGATGTGAAACCGCAACGTGGTGGCTCATATCGGAAGAAGAAGGTATGTTACTTGGTGACAGCCACGGGAGCCGGGTTGAGGAGATCCCATGCGGCCTTCACAGCGGGATCGGAAAGAGGTGCGGAACGGCTCATCTGCAGGGTGCGGACCCATGCGACGATGGCCCAGCGCTCGTGCACCGGAATATTGGCTCCGTAGCCGCCCATGAGGCCTTTTCCTCTGGTGATGGTTTCGTAGATGGAACCATTGGCCCGGTAGGCGGCGTCCTTCGGGTCGAGGAAGCCGGGGGTGTGGAAGTTGGCAATATTAGGGACACCGAACTTCCCGGACACTCCGCCTCCATTGCCCGAGGTTCCGTGGCAGATGGCGCAATTGATGTCGTAGCGTTCCTTGCCGAGGCGGAGGAAGGCTTCGTCGATGACGACCTGTTCCGGGTAGCCTTCGCCGTAGAAGTCGCCGATGCGGCCGGTATTGTAGTAATCGCTTCCGTGGGAGAAGCCGTAGGCCACAAAGGCACCTTCCGCGGTGGTTTTGGCCGGGATGGAAAGCCCCATGGGAACCGTGCCGGCCACTGGCTTGCGGGGGCCGACTCCGTCGCTGAAGAATCCGCTGGGTGACTGGGGTTTGAGTTTGGCCTGGTGGTCCATGTCATCGAAGATTTCGATGGGGGTCCGGGCGGATTTGTCGCCCCGGAAACCTGCGGTTCCCACCACCAGCACTCCGGCGAGGAGCAGAGCTAGGAAAAAGTAGCGCATAACTTAGACTTCGTCCTCCACGAGTTCGATGTTCTGGGCTCCCAGTTCCGAGAGGAAGGACTTGGTTTTCTCCAGCGAGAAGCGGGGATCGCGGGCCTCGATGCAGAGGAAGAAGCGGTCGTCCGAGAACCGGGAGAACGACGGAGCGTTGAAGAGCGGGTGGTGTAGCCGCGGCAGCTTCATCATGGCGAGGCAGGTGAAGAGAGCGGTGAAGGCCGAGAACAGGATGGTGAGTTCGAACATCACCGGGAAGAAGGCCGGCAGCGTATAGATGTTGGCCGGCTTGGCCTGCACGACCGTCGGGTAGTCGATGACCTGAGTGTAGTACTGCAGGGTGAAGGCTGTGAGCAGGCCTGTAAGACCTCCGACGAAGACGAACTTCGGGAGGATGCTGCGGGGCAGGCCCATGGCCTCATCCATGCCGTGGATGGGGAAGGGAGAGTGGACGTCCCAGCTCGTGAAGCCGGCATCGCGCACTTTCTCGGCGGCGTGGTAGACATCCTGCACGGTAGTGAATTCCGCGAGGTATCCGTGGACTCGTTTCAATGGTGTGCTCAAGGCAGTGATCCGGTGAAAGGTTCAGGATGCGGTGGCGGGGGCGGAACCGGCAGCCGGGCGGCCGCCTGTGTGTTCGAGGTCGCCTTCGTAGGTGGGAGCCGGCACCGTGATGTCGCGGGTTTTCGCGGTGGGATCGTAGTGCGGGTCGGCTTCCGGCAGGACGGCCTTCACTTCACCGATGGCGATGACGGGAAGGTAGCGCAGGAAGAGGAGGAAGAGCATCGTGAAGAATCCGAAGGTTCCGATGAACGACCAGATTTCCACCCAGCTGGGGTGGTACATGTCCCATGCTCCCGGGAGGAAGTCCCGGGCGAGGGTGGTCACGATGATGACGAAGCGTTCGTACCACATGCCGGCGTTCACGCACATGCAGACAGCCATGACGATCCAGAGGTTCTGCCGGCATTTCTTGAACCAGAAGGCCTGCGGGGCGATTACGTTGCAGAAGAACATGGCGTAGTAGGCCCAGGTGTAGGGTCCGTAGAGAATCCGCCATTTGAAGGCATCGAATTCGAAGAGGCTGCCCGAGTACCATGCCACGTAGAGTTCCATGAGGTAGGCGTAGCCCACAATGGTTCCTGTGAGCACGATGATCTTCGCCATGTTGTCGATGTGCTTCATGGTGAAGAGGTCCTGAAGTCCGTAGATCTTGCGGACCGGGATCATGAGGGTGAGCACCATGGCGAATCCGCCGAAGATGGCACCGGCCACGAAGTAGGGCGGGAAGATGGTGGTGTGCCAGCCTGGGACGATGGACGTGGCGAAGTCGAAGGAAACGACCGTATGGACCGAGAGGACCAGCGGGGTCGAGAGAGCCGCGAGCAGTCCGTAGGCGATTTCGTAGTGGCGCCACTGGCGGTTTCCGCCGCGCCACCCGAGGGCGAAGATTCCGTAGAGCGTGCGCTTGACCGGGTGGGTCGTGCGGTCACGCATGGTGGCGAGGTCCGGGACCAGGCCGAGGAACCAGAAGATCACGGAGACTGTGAAGTAGGTGGAGACCGCGAAAACGTCCCAGAGGAGGGGCGATTTGAAGTTCTGCCAGATCTGGTTGCTGTTGGGGATGGGGGCGAGGAACCATGCCATCCAGACCCGTCCGACGTGGAGAGCCGGGAAGAGACCGGCGCACATGACCGCGAAGATGGTCATGGCTTCCGCGGAACGGTTCACGGCAGTCCGCCATTTCTGACGGGTCAGGTAAAGAATGGCGGAAATGAGGGTGCCGGCGTGACCGATACCGATCCAGAACACGAAGTTGGTGATGTCCCATCCCCATGCGGCGGGCTGATTCGGCCCCCAGACGCCGACCCCTGTGGAGATCAGGTAGGTAAAGCAGCCCACCATGACGAGGGTGAGCAGGAAGCAGGGAACGATGAGGATCCACCAGAGGAGCGGCTGGGGTTCCTCGATGACGCTGGCGATCTTGTTCGTGATCCAGCTGTAGTTGCGGTTATTAAGAACCAGCGGCTCGCGGAGGAGCACCTTCGCGCGGGAAGGGGCACCGCTGGCGGGCGGGTGATCGTGGGCTTCTGCGGTGGCCATAGGCTGGCGGAACTGGGAAGTTGGGAGAGGGTGAAGGAAGGTTCAGTGAGCGGCTCCGGGGGTGCCGTGATCGACATGAATGTGGCGCGTCTTGGATCCCTGACCGACCTTGCGCTGTTCCCGTGGGGAGGCGGCGACGAGGGCGGGGTTGGGATTCTTGATGCGTGCGAGGTAGGTCGTGCGGGCCCGCACCGACAGGTAGCCGAGGAGTTCGTAATTGCGGGAATTGTTCTTCCATGCGACCACGCTGCTCTTGTCGTCCATGAGATTGCCGAAGGCGATGGCCTCTGCGGGGCAGGCTTCCTGGCAGGCGGTGCGCACGCGGTCCGTGGCGATCATGAGGTCCTTTTCCTCGATGACGAGTTTATCGTCCGTGGCACCGGTGGCACGCGACTTGGCCTTGCGGGCATTGGCGCGGGTATCGATGCGGGCGCTTTCGATGCGCTGCAGGCAGTAGGTGCATTTTTCGATGACCCCGCGCATGCGCACGGAGACGTTCGGGTTCTTCTGTGCCTTGCTCAGTTCCGAGTCGTGCCGTTCCCCGGCGGGACCGGCGTAGAGGTTGTTGAACTCGAAGCTGCCGACCTTGCGGGTCACGAGCGGGTTGCGCTTGTTGTAATCGAAGAAGTTGAAGCGGCGGGCCTTGAACGGGCAGTTGTTGGCGCAGTAGCGGGTACCGATGCAGCGGTTGTAGACCATCACATTGAGGCCATCCTCGCTGTGGACCGTGGCATTGACGGGGCAGACTGTTTCGCAGGGAGCGGATTCGCAGTGCTGGCAGGCCACGGGTTGGACGAGCATTTCCGGGTCGTCCATTTCGTCTTCGTTCCATGAATTGTCCTGGGAATCGAAGGGGTTGCGTTCTACGCGGCGGTTATTGAGGGCGGCGTCCGAGTCGAGGTCGGTGGCAAAGTAGCGATCCATGCGGATCCAGTGCATTTCGCGGCCGCGGCGGACCTGATCCTTGCCGACGATGGGAATGTTGTTTTCCGACTGGCAGGCAACGAGGCAGGAAGTGCAGCCCGTGCACTTGTTGAGGTCGATGACCATGCCCCATTGGTGGGTCGGATCGCTCAGGTGCGGGATGCGGTTGCCGTCGCTGTCCTTGGCACCTTCCGGTTTGTAGAAGCTGTAGGCGTTTTCGGCGAATTTTTCCTCACGGTTGCCGTGGAGGTGGCCATCGGTTCCCTGATCGAGAACGAAGTCGGCATGGCTTTTCCAGTCGTCGACGGTGCCTTCGCGGACGAGGGCACGGCCGTACATGCTGTGGTGTTCCGAGGTGGTGCCGAGCGGGTAGACGGCAGGAATTTCCGTGCGTCCGGCGATGGCGGCGATGGCATCGCCGGTGACGGCGGCCTTCAGTTTGGCGACCTTGGCTCCGACGGCGAAGTAGGGAGTTGCCGCGGTACGGAGGGGGTAGACATCGAAACCTGTTCCGTTGCCGACTTGTCCCGGGTCGTTCTGACCGTAGCCCGCGGTGAGGAGGATGCTGTTGTCGGCGTGTCCGGGGACGGTGATGACCGGGAACCAGCGCTTCAGGCCATTGACCTCGACTTCGATGACATCGGCGGCGTCCTCGTTGAAGAGGTTGATGCCGAGTTCCTTGGCGGTTTTGACACTGACGATGGCGGCATTGTCCCATGTGACCTTGGAGATCGGGTCCGGAGCTTCCTGGAGCCAGCCGTTATTGATGTAGCGGCCGTCGTGGATTTTGGCGCAGGGAACGAACACCACTTCGTACTCGCCCTGAGCAAGGGCCGTGTCAGTGGCGGTGCCGGCCAACTGGGCGGCAGCCGCGGCATTGAACGCAGGAGCGGCCGGGTAGGCACTGGCCGCGGCAAATCCATCGCGCAGCGCGTTTGTCCATGCGTTGTCGTCGGCTCCCTTGACGAGAGCGTTGAAGGTATTGCGGACCGCCTTCGCTTCCGGGCCGGGATCTTCGGGAGCGCCCGGTGCAGGTGCGGCGGCGGGAGCAGCCGGGGCCGTGAGCGACTCGTTGGTGACGAGCGAGAGGAGCAGTTGAGTATCGCTGATGGCAGCCGCGTAGAGCGGAGCGATCATGGGCTGAGCGACCGAATAGGTGCCGTCGAATCCGCGGGTGTCGCCCCACTGTTCGAGGTAGTGGGTCGCGGGAACGATCCACGAGGCCGCGCGGGCGGTCGCCGTGCGGTGACGCAGCGTGTGGGCGATTACGTTGGGAATATTCTTGAGGGCGTCGCCGAGTTTCGCGGACGCTCCTTCGAAGACGGGATCGGTTTCTCCGAGGATGATGAGGGTATCGATCTGCTTGGCCGTGGCGGCGGTTGCCAGTTCGGCGGCTCCTCCTGCGATGGCGGGGACGGAACCCTGCTTGAGTTCGATGACCGTTCCGAGAGCGCCGAGGGCATCATTGATAAGGGCCGTGAGGGCGTGCAGGGCCGGTTCGTGAGCCGATCCAGCCATCACGAGCGCCTTGCCTTTGGCGGCGACGAGGTCGTCGGCGGCGCACTTGATCCATGCGGCGTAGTCATCCCGGCCGCGGAATTCGCCCGAGAGTTTCACGGCGGAGGCGGCCGTGGCGAGAGCCGACTGGCTGGTGGCTGCCGCGATGGCTTTGGCGAGGTCGACGGCGACCTTGAGCGTCTGGCTGGCGGGGACCCGGAGGCGGTGGTCTGCCATGCCGCCTGTGAGGGTGTAGCGGCCTTCCACGACGTAGAGTCGGTTCATGGAGGCCCCGTCATCCGGGCTATCGGCCTTGCGGCGCGACATGAACTGTCCGACCGACTGATTGCCGAGTCGGTCGAGTCCGAGGAAATCGCAATCCAGCGAGAAGATGCGGTCGGCCTTTTCGAAATGGTAGTGGGCGACGGTTCCGGGGCCGTGAGCGGCGGCGAGGGCGGCGCGGGAATTCCCTGAACCGAAGGCTTCGTGCTGGTAAACCTTGGCCTTGGGGAACTTCTTGACGATTTCGCCGAGCAGGCGCTCGCGGGTGGGGGCAACGGTCTCGTCTGTCAGGATGGCTAGGTTGGCTCCTTCCGCGGTTGCCCATTCCGCCTTCTTCTTTTCGAGGAAACCGAAGAAGTCGTCGCGGCTGGCTGGCTTTCCGAAATTGAGGATTTCTTTGGCCCGGTCCGGGTCATAGAGATTGAGAATGGATGCCTGGGCCTGGCTGTCGAGGCTGCCATTGCTTTCAGGGTGGAGCTTGTTGCCCTGGAGGTGGGTGGGCCGTCCTTCGTGGGTGTGGACGACCATGGCCGTGCCGCCGCCGGGGCGGGGCATGCTGGTGGCGTAGAAGAGCACCTTGCCGGGGATGACCCATTCCGGGGCCTTGGCGTAGGGGGTGATGTGGAGTTCCGGGCGGCGGCAGGCAGCCATGCCGGCCATCGCCGTGCTGGCTCCCATCAGTTTCAGGAAGGAACGGCGGCTCGTTTCCGCGTCGGCTTCATCCTTCATTTCCGCGGCTCCGGCGGGGAATTCCCGGTCGAGCCATTCCTTTGATGAAGGAGTCTTGGCGAGCTGGGAGAGGCTGCGCCAGAAGCGCTTGCCGGTCTTTGGTTCTTCAGGGTGGTGCCAAATGCGTTTCATCGCGTTCCGGAAAGTTCTGCGGTCTTTGGTTTAGACAATCAGCTGGGGATCAGCGGTTTGCAGTAATTTGAATCGATTTCAGCGGTGGCATCCGGCGCAGTTTTCCGGCGGATTGATCTTCCATGCTGCCTTCAGTTTCTCGCCCATTTCCTTCTGGTTCTGTCCGGCGTCCTTGGCGGTCCAGTTCAGGTTGGTGATTTTGTCGAGCGGGCGGAGGTGATTTTCGGGAGCGCGGTGACAGTCGAGGCACCATCCCATGCTCTGGCTCTGGTCATGGAAGACCACGGGCATTTCATTGACCTTGCCATGGCAGCTGACGCAGGAAACGCCGCTGTTCACGTGGACGCTGTGATTGAAGTAGGCGTAGTCGGGGACCTTGTGGATCTTGACCCACTGCATGGGTTTCCCGGTTTCGACACTTTCCTTGATCCTGGCGACGTGCGGGCTGTTCGTCTTGACGTGCTGGTGGCAGTTCCAGCAGGTGTTGGAGCCTGGGACATTGGCGTGTCCGGACTGTTCCACGAAGCTGTGGCAGTAGCGGCAGTCGAGTCCGAGTTGGCCGGCGTGGATTTCGTGGGAAAACGGAATCGGCTGCGACGGCATGTAGCCTTTGCGGGTGTATTCCTGAGTGAAGTAGTAGGTCACCCCGGCCGCCACCGAGGCCCCGACGAAACCGAGGGCAACCAGCAGCTTCAGCGGCAGCGTATTCGTCCAGCGTGGAAAGAGATTGGCCATGATTGCAGAGAGAAGCGGGGCGGATCGTAGGAGCTTGTGAAAAATTTCACAAGCAGAAAGACGGGAAAAAATTCGCGGATCTGCGGATGATGTCGGCGATCCGGAGGGGACGGATGGGGCACCAGCCCTGGAAGAGGATTTGGCTGGTTCTGCGGGCAGGCGGCAGAGGATGCAACGGGAAAATCGCGAACCATTCTGAAAACCGGGGGATTTCTGGAAAATCCGGCAGGGAGGGCGGTTGTCAGTTCCGTGAAAATCCGGGAGCAAAGCGGGATGGGTATGCTATAGGCGCGGCTTTCCCTGATTTTTGATACCATGAATGAGACGACGAGAGAGCGTTATGCGGAGCAGATCATGAAGGCTGGTGTGCTGATTGAGGCCATGCCGTGGCTGCAGCGCTTCCGGGGTCAGATCTTCCTGATCAAGTTCGGGGGGAGTGCGATGGACGATCCGGAGCTCGTGCAGGGATTGCTGCGGGATGTGGTGTTCATGGAGCTTGCCGGGATCAATCCGGTAGTGGTGCATGGCGGGGGGAAGGCGATTTCGCGCGCGATGGCCGAGGAGGGGTTGGAGGCGCGTTTCGTGGGTGGGCTGCGGGTGACGGATGAGCGGGCGATTTCCGTGGTGGAGCGGACGCTGCAGGACGTGGTGAACCGGGAACTGGTGGGATTCATCAATCAGTCGGGCGGGCGTGCTGTGGGGCTGCGGGGTCGGGATGTGTTTCTGGGGCACCGGAATGCGCCGGTGAAGGGAGAGGATGGAGAGCCGGTGGACCTTGGGTTTGTGGGGTCGGTGCATGGCTTCCGGGTGGCGGAGGTGCTGGCGGCGGTGCACCGTGAGGAAGTTCCGGTGATTTCGCCGGTGGCGAGCGAGGAAGGAACGGATAACGTTCTGAATGTGAACGCCGATGTTGCAGCGGCGGCGCTGGCCGGGAAGCTGCGGGCGTCCAAATTCGTCTACATTTCCGATGTGCTGGGGGTGATGCGGGATCCCGGGGATCCGGCCAGCCTGATTCCGTCCCTTGACCGGGAGGGTGTGGAGCGGCTGGTGAATGACGGGACGATCCGCGGGGGGATGATTCCGAAGGTGCGGTCCGCGCTGTCGGCGCTTGATGCCGGGGTGCAGAAAGTGCACATGATTGACGGACGGATTCCGCACAGTCTGCTGCTTGAAATCTTCACCAACCAGGGGATCGGCACCGAGATTGTGCCGTGACTGCGGCCATCTGAACAACCATGAACGAAAACACTTCTGCTGGGGCGGGTGCCGCCCGACTGTCGACGCTGGATCTGGTGAGCCGGTACACGGTGCCGAACTACGGTCGTCTGGCGCTGGCTCCGGTGCGCGGGGAAGGCAGCTGGCTGTGGGATGAGGAAGGGAAGCGCTACCTTGATTTCGGGGGAGGCGTAGCGGTCTGCTCGCTGGGGCATTGTCCACCGGTGATGACGGAGGCTCTTGAGCGTCAGGGCCGGACGCTGATTCATTGTTCGAACTGGTATCAGATCCGGGGTCAGGGCGAGCTGGGGCAGTTCCTTGTGGAATCGGTGATGGAGGCCCCCGGGAAGTGTTTCTTCTGCAACAGCGGGGCGGAGGCCAACGAAGCGCTGCTGAAACTGGCGCGGAAGTTCGGGCATCTGGTGCCGAAGGCCGACGGGACTCCGCGGCGGGGGATCATCACGTTCCATGGCAGCTTCCATGGCCGGACGTTCGGGGGCATTTCGGCGACGGGTCAGGACAAGGTGAAGGCTGGGTTTGGTCCGCTGCTCGAAGGTTTTCAGCATCCGCCGTTCAACGATGTGAGGGCGCTCGAGGCGGCGTTCAGCGAGGACACGGTCGCGGTGCTGCTGGAGCCCGTGCAGGGCGAGGGTGGGGTGCATGTGGCCAGCGAGGAATTCCTGCGTGCCTGTGAGGCGCTCTGCCGCCGCCACAATGCGCTGCTGCTCATGGACGAAGTACAGTGCGGACTGGGCCGGGCCGGTCACTGGTGCGGCTGGAAACCGGTGGTTCCGGATCTGGTGCCCGATGCCGTGAGCTGGGCCAAGGGGATTGCGGGTGGATTTCCGTTTGGCGGCGTCTGGATCAGCGAACGGGCGGTGGCGCCCGGCAGGGAAGAAACGCTCTGCGATGTGCTTGGGCCGGGAAGTCATGGGACGACGTACGGGGGCAATCCGCTGGGCTGCGCCGTGGCGCTGGCCGTTCTCGGGGCCGTTGCCTCGGAGGACCTCTGTGCGGCGGCAGCCCGGACGGGTGCCCGCATCATGCGGGAAGTGCGTTCGTGGCGGCATCCCCTTGTCCGCGAAGTACGGGGACTGGGCCTGCTGATTGGATTCGAACTCGATGTGGAAGCGCTGGAGGCCTGCGGAGCGTGGCGTTCCGATGACGGCGTGGCGTCGCTTTCGGTGGTGCGGGCCCTCATGGACGAAGGGTTGCTCACGGTGGCTGCCGGGCCGACCGTGGTGCGCTGGCTTCCCCCGCTCAATGTTTCGGCGCAGGAAGTGGATCTTGCGCTCGGGATGCTGCGGCGGGTGCTTGAGCGGCTCCACGGGAGTGGAAATGTGAGGAAATCGTGAACGGAGAACCTGATCTGTGGACTTGCAGGAATCTGGCCGGTCCACAAGGTGAGGGAAGTTCCCCTGCGTCATGTCCCTTTTCTTCTTTTCCGTCAGATGCGTGTGCTGGACGTCTGTCCTCATCGGCACCTCCGCACTCGTTTCCTGTGCACCGGCCGTCAACGATGCCGAGGTCAAGGATCTCGAGCTGCAGGCTGAGAAGGCGCGGGCGGAACTGGTGACGCTGCATGCGAAGCACGATGTGCTTCAGAAGGAGATGGCATCCCTGCAGCAGTACAAGGGCGAGAAGGCCGACGAGGCACTCCGCACGGGAGAATCGCTCCTTGAGGAACGCGATGCGCTGCTGGCGCTCCGGAAGGAAGTGCAGGAGCGAGTCGCCAGGCTCAAAGCCGGGCGGGAGGCCCACCGGCAGACCCTCGAGTCCGGCAACGCCAACTGATTCCTGCATCATGGACACTTCCGGAATCCGTTCCCTGCTTCTCTTTCTCGCCCTCGGCGGTGGCCTTGCCTATTTCTGGGACCGCAACAAGCGTTCCGAGAAGTTCGAATCCGCCAAGGCCGAGGTTGCCAGCATTACCGGCACGACCGCGCAACGCCAGTCCGAGATTGACTTTCTCGAGAAAAAGCTCGCTCCACTGCGGGAAGCCCAGAAGGAAGCGGTCACCAAGGACGTACCGAAGCTCCAGGAGGAGATCGCCGCCCTGAAACAGGAACTCGATGCCCTCAAGGTCGAATGGGACGCCTCCGTGACCGATTTCGAGGCCACCATGACCGAAGTCCGCCTCACCGCCAAGCAGAAGACTTATCCTGAACTGGCGCTGCCGTCGGGCGAGGTTCTCAAGGCCGCCAGCATCAGCAAATTCGGTCAGGGATTCGTGACCATTCAGCATGATGGTGGCGTCAAGAAAGTGCTCTCCGAAGATCTGCCGCCCGGCTGGAGCGAGAAGTACTCCCTTGATTATGTGCCCGACACCGGGCGCGAGGAACTGGCCGGACAGATTCAGGAATCCACGGCTGCCCCGACCAATCCCGCGGGCACCGTCGATGCAGCCCTTGCGAAAACCGATGCCATTTACGAACAGGAACTGAAGCTTTCCCAGGAAATCCGGGAAATGAAGATGGAATCGAACCGGATTGTGCAGGAAGGCTTCCGGGCCGCCATCAACCGCGGTCTCAGTGGCGATGCCGCCGCCGCTGCGCGCCGCAGCTACTTCCAGAAGGCCGATGCCATCCGGAAATCGATCGAACCCAAGGTCGAACAGTACCGCAAACTGCGCGAGCGTCGTCTCTCCATCCAGCAGGAACAGGTTCAGAAGACCAACGCGGCCAAGCCAAAGCAGAACTGAGCAGGCGGTGCAGCCACCTGGCGATTCTGCGCTCCCGCAGCCCGGATGTCGGTGAAACGGGGACCTTGGCCCAGCCCAGGGATGCGGTTTAATGAAGTTACCCTGAATTAAAATCGCGTCATTAAAGGAAAGGCGTTGACTTCCGGTGTCGGTTTTGTCACCCTGACTGGGTCGTAGCATTTGTTAAGTCCACAACCCTATCCTCCTTATGCGCATTTCACCGATTTTCATTGCCCTCGCGGCCAGCGCGGAAATTGCCGGCGCGGCTTCTGTCAATATTGTCAATCCTGGATTTGAAGACGACCTCGCGCTCATTCAGGGAGGCGGCGGCTGGTCCGATGCGGTCCCCAATGGCTGGTCCGATCCTCAGGGTGGCGACAACACGAATTTCATGGAGACGATCGGCGGCTTCTCGTCGGAAGGTCTTGCGCACATTGGTTTTGACGGCAACGAGTTCGGGCTCATCTACCAGGATCTCGGGACGGCCTGGGCAGCCAATACTACCTATACGCTCACGGTAGGCGTGGGGAACCGGGCCAACTGGGGTGCGGGAACCGGCCGCTTTTCTCTGACATCGTCACTGGATGCGCTGCCCGCTCCCGGTGCCGTCGGTGGTCCGTACACGCTCTTCACGCCCTCGGGCTTCTTTTCCGATCTTGATACCAGCACGATCGCTCCGGCGGGTGGTACCTTCGGTGACGCCACCTTCTCGTGGACGACTGGTGCCGTGGCTCCGGGGGGCAACCTCCGCATCGCGGTGCAGAGCCTTACCGGGACGCGACTGCACATCGACAATTTCCGCCTCGACGCGACGGCGATCCCCGAACCGGCCGCCGGCGTGCTGGGTCTGCTCGGTGTCGCCTTCGTGCTGCGCCGCCGCCGGGCCTGAATTTTTGTTAGGTCAGTGTGTCTTCTGGGGCGGCCGATCCTGCGAGGGGTCGGCCGTTCCTTTTGAGAAAACCCCTGATCCGGTACGTTCGGAAATCGATGCGAATGGGACGCAAAGGGCTTTTCCTGATCGGGACGCGGTGCCTCATGGCGGTCCTTGGGGTGGGGATCTGCGCGCCGGCGGCGGCGGCGGAGGAAGGTGGAGCGGTTTGTCCGGTGCCGCGGCCGGTGATGCCGGATCCGGCGCAGGAGGGCTGGGAGACGGAGGCATTTGCGGAGGCGGCGCAGGCGCAGCTGAAGCAGTTGCTGCATCCGCTGGAGGATGCCGGGGAGGATGCGGAGCCCTTGCGGGGAAGGTTTGCGGTGATTTCCGGGGAGGCGGAAAAGCTGTCGACCGATTCCGTGGTGATCCGGCGGGGTGGCGCGGTGGGGGAGCCCGGGAAGGACGTGCCATGGAAGGATGCGCTGGCGCAGCTGCGGGCTCTCCTCGGCGGGGATGGTGCGATTCATTTCAAAGTGAAGACGGTCGGGGTGAAGCCACCGGCGAAAAAGGGAGGCAGCACGGTCACGACTCATCTGCTTCATCTGGACGGTGCGGTCCCGTCGGGCGGGCGCCGCGAAGTGAATCTGAACTGGGAGGCACGCTGGCGGACGGAACGGGCCGATCAGCCGGGTGTGCTGCAGGGCGTGCGCTGTCTTTCCTTTGAGGAAGTGACGGCGGCGGCGGAGCGCCCGTGGTTCAGCGATCAGACCGCGGAGGTGCTTGCTGGGGTGCCTGAAGTGGCTGCGCAACTGGCGGGAGGGAATGCCGGCTATCGTCTCCAGCTGCAGGCATCGCTGCCCTTCTTCAAGTTCGGGCATCATGGGGTTTCCGTGGCCGACGTGAATGGCGATGGGCGCGAAGACGTCTATGTCTGCCAGCCCGGGGGTCTGCCGAACCGGCTTCTCCTGCATCGTGACGATGGGACGGTCGAGGATGCGGGAGCTTCCTGGGGAGTCGATCTGCTGGATTCCTCGCAGTGCGCGCTCTTTGCGGATTTCGACAATGATGGCGATGCGGATCTGGTCGTGGCGACCGCTGGTCCGCTGGTGTTTTTCGAGAATACCGGGACCCGCATGGTTGCGCGGCTGCGGTTGCCGCCCGTGCTCAATGTGTACGGTCTGGCCGGGGCCGATTACGATGGGGATGGCGACATCGATCTGTATGCCGCCCGCTACTTTCCCAGTGCGGGGGAAGGTGGTGAGCTGGCCGTTCCCATGCCGCATTTCGACGCCAACAACGGGGGACCGAATTTCCTGATCCGGAACGACGGAGCCGGTCCTGCGGGGTCGTGGCAGCGGTTTGCCGACGCGACCGCAGAGACTGGGCTCGATGCCGGCAACCGCCGCTTCAGCTACGCGGCCGTCTGGGACGATTTCAATGACGATGGCCTCGCGGATCTTTACGTGGCCAACGACTTCGGGCGGAACAACCTCTTCCTGCAGAGCCGGCAGGATGGAAAGCCTCAGTTCCGGGACGCCACGGAAGCGGCGGGCCTCAGCGAAGGTGCCTTCGGCATGAGCGCGGCAACTGGCGATCTCAACCGGGACGGCTGGCCGGACATTCACCTGGGGGCGATGTTTTCGTCCGCGGGCAGCCGCATCACGTCGCAGGACCGCTTCCGTCCCGATCTGCCGGAAGACGTGCGGGGTAGGTTCCGGAGGCTGGCGCGCGGCAATACGCTCTTCCTCAATCAGGCCGATCCGGCGGGCCGGTTCCGCGACGTGAGTGTTCCGGCGGGCATCACGGTCGGACGGTGGAGCTGGGCCTCGCTCTTTGCGGACATCGACAGCGACAGTTGGCCGGACCTGCTCGTGGCGAACGGCTTTGTCACCGGGGCGGTCCCGGACGATTTGTGAAGCGTCTTCTGGAGGCAGGTTGTCTCCACGTCCCCCCTCCGCCTTGAGGAAAAGGAACTGGACTCCCGGAGCCCGTACCGTCAGTCCATCCGGCGGGTCGATGAACTGATTGACGCCGGGAATTCGCTGAGTGGCCGCGAACCGAACTGTGCCTTTCTGAATGCAGGGAACGGGACGTTTGCGACGGTGTCGGCGCTGAGCGGCTTTGATTTTCCCGACGATGCCCGGTCGCTGGCCCTGACCGACTGGGATGGGGATGGAGATCTGGATGTCTGGGTCACGAACCGGACGGCTCCCATGGTGCGGTTTCTGCGCAACGAGGCACCGGCGGGCCCCAGCCTCCAGGTCCGGCTGGAAGGAACGGAAGCCTGCCGGGACGCGGCGGGAGCGAAGGTGGAAGTGCGGCTGCGGTCGGCTCCGGAACGGCCGCTCGTGCGCACCGTGAAGCTTGGAGAGGGATTTCTCGGGCAGAGCAGCCGGACCCTGCATTTCGGGCTCGGAAAGAATCCGGAGATTGACTCGGTGACCGTGCGGTGGCCGGATGGGAGCCGCGGTGAGCTGCGCGAGGTGAAGCCGGGGACTCTGGTGCGATTCACCCAGGGCGACCCGTTTCCGGCCGTCTCTCCGCTGAAGTCAGCAGCCGCACCGCAAGCGCCCCGTCCCCTTGAGGGCCGCAGCCCGGCCCTCTCGGGTGCGGTGACCCTCTTTCATCCCGTCCCCTTCCCTGCCCTGCCTTCGCAGCGGCCTGACGGCAGCGCATGGTCCATCAGCGACGCGGAGGGACCCATCCTCCTCAACCTTTTTGCTTCATGGTGTCCCGATTGCCGCAGCGAACTCGCGGAATGGAAGGTAGCCGCCGCACAGTTCAAGGCGGCCGGGGTCACGCCGGTGCTGCTCTGCGCGGATGGCCGCGATGAACTGCACCGCACGAAGCCGCAGGATGCATGGGCATGGCTGCGGAAGGAAGCCGTTCCCTTCCCGGCCGGATTGCTGACGGACGAAGCGTTCCGGCGTCTTGGATCGGCGCACCGTCAGCTCTTCGGAGCAATTGTGAGCCTCCCGATTCCGACCAGCTTTCTGCTGGATGGGCGGGGCCGGCTGGTGGCCATCTACCGCGGCAGGACCGGCGCGGACCGGATCCTGCGCGACGCCGCGGCGGCCCGGGCCGGAAAGGAGCGCTACGATGCAGCGCTTCCGTTTCCGGGACGCTGGCTGGTGGAACCCGCTGCACCCGATCCGTCGTTCTGGCTGAACGACCTCACGATGGGTAGTCATCTCGGGGAAGCCGCGGCTTTCTTCCGCCGTCATGCCAGTCAGCTGGAACGCCACCGGGACTTTCCAGCGATGGCCGGAGCGCTGGGCGGGAAGCTCGCGGAGGCAGGTCAGATGGCGGATGCGATCCACTGCCTCGAGACCGGGCTGACGCGGGCTCCGGAAGATGTGAGTCTGCTCAACAACCTCGCGGGTCTGCTGGCCACCGGCCCTGCAAAGGATCTGCGCAGGCCTGCCGAAGCCCTCGCCATGGCCCAGAAGGCCAACCAGCTGAGCGGCGGAAAATCCCCCTTTGTCCTCGACACGCTGGCGGCCGCGCAGGCCGCCAGCGGGGACTTCAGGGGAGCGGCTGCGACGGCCGCGGAGGCTCTCGCGGCCGCGGTATCCACCGGAGAGAAGGACCTTGCCGCCGCTCTGCGGAAAGCGCTGGCCGCCTACCGCGAAAAACGGCTGCCCTGACCATGCAGGCAGGGCTTGCGGCCCTCCCCGTGAAGCGTAGAAAGGCGGATCATGGATCACGACCCAGTTCAGCCAGCCTGGCGGGAGAAGCTGCGACGCATCATCTTCTATTCTGACACGCGGGCCGGCTGGATCTTCGATGTGGTGCTGCTGATTCTAATCGCCTGCAGCGTGCTGGTGGTCATGGTGGAGAGTGTCGAGGAAATCCGGACCGGAAACCTCCGGCTTTTCCAGATTCTCGAGTGGACCTTCACCCTGCTCTTCACTGCCGAGTACCTGCTGCGCCTTGCAGTCGTGCGGCGGCCAGGGCGCTATGCGCTGAGCTTCCTCGGCATCATTGATCTCATCTCGATTCTGCCGGGCTATCTGGAACTGCTGCTGCCGGGCTCCCATTTCCTGATGGCTGTGCGGGTGCTGCGGCTCATGCGCATGTTCCGGATCCTCAAGATGGCCGAGTATCTGGGCGAAGCCAGTCTGCTGCTCAATGCAATCCGCGCCAGCCGCCGCAAGATTCTCATCTTCCTGACGGCCGTCCTCACTCTCGTACTCGTGGAGGGAACGATCGTCTATGTGCTCGAGAGCGATGCGAATCCGGAGTTCGCCAACATCCCGCAGGCCATCTACTGGGCGATCGTTACGATTACGACCGTGGGCTACGGAGATGTCGCTCCCATCACGGTGGCAGGGAAATTCATGGCCTCGGTGATCATGCTCACGGGATTTGCGATCATCGCGGTTCCGACCGGGGTGGTGACCGCTGAAATCGGACGCGAGATGTCGCGTTCGCGGCAGCGGCGCTGCTGTCCGGAGTGCGGCTGGGACGATCACGATTTCCGGGCGCGCTACTGCCATCAGTGCGGGATGGAATTCCCGTGAAGTCCGCATTTCCGCACTTGCCCGGGTGTTGCTTTTCCGGTCTAGGGATGCCGCATGGATCTCAGTAAGCTTCTCAAGCAGGCGCAGCGCGCACAGCAGGATATGCAGCGCGTGCAGGCGGAACTGGCCCAGAAAACCGTGGAGGGATCCGCGGCCGCCGGTAAAGTCCGCGTGCAGGCCACCGCCGCGGGAGACATTCAATCCATCCGCATCGATCCTTCCGTGGTGGATCCCGGAGACGTCGAAATCCTCGAAGACCTCGTGCTGTCGGCGGTGCGCCAGGCTCTCGAAGCTGGCCGCAACCTCGCCGCAGGCGAAATGAAGAAGATGACTTCCGGCATGGGTCTGCCGCCGGGCTTTGGCCTGTGATCACCGGCCGGATTCTGCGCCACTGAACCCACCCTCGGCGGGTACCGGCGCGCTTGCCTCCCGGGGTCATGGAGCGCATGATCCCAAACCTCTGACTTCACTGCATGTCTTCCCAGCATCCGTTCCTCGAATCACCGTTTCATATTCCATGGTCGCAGCTGACACCCGAACGGGTCGGCCCAGACATCCGGATGTCGCTGGAGCAGGCGCGGGAGAGAATTGAGGCGCTCTGCCGCACCGACCGGGGCCGGATGAATTTCGGGAGTGTGCTGCAGGCCTTCGAGGATGCCCTCACTCCGCTGCATGACGCATGGGGCCTCATCAGTCATCTCGACAGCGTGTGCAATTCGCCCGAGCTGCGGGAAGCCTACAACGCCATGCTGCCCGAAGTCTCCGAATTCTTCGCGGGCCTGTACCTCAATGAATCGCTCTGGGATGTGATCCGCACCTTCGCAGGAACGCCGGAGGCCGCGCGGCTGGAAGGAGTGCAGCGCCGGTTTCTGGAGGAAACTCTGGCGGATTTCCGGCAGAGCGGGGCCGATCTCCCGACAGAGGCAAGGAAGCGCCTCGAATCGCTGGAGGCCGAGCTGGCGCGCGACACGCAGAAGTTTTCCGAGAATGTGCTCGATGCGACCAATGCATGGGAAATGCTCATCGACGACGAGTCGAAACTCGCCGGCCTGCCGGATTCGGCCCGGGCGGGGGCGCTGGCGGATGCGCGCGCGAAGGGTCTTGGGACTGAGGAAAGACCGGTGTGGCGGTTCACCCTGAAGGTGCCGAGTCTGATGGCGGTGCTGGAGCATCTCGACGACGGGGAACTGCGTCGGCGCGCCTGGGAAGCGAGCAGCCGGGTTGGCCGCGATGATGCATGGGACAATACGCCGCTGCTGCGTTCGATCCTTGCGCTGCGGCAGGAAAAGGCTGCCCTCATGGGCAAGGCACACTTTGCGGACCTCGTGCTGGAGCGGCGCATGGCGCGCAGCGGAGAACGCGCGCTTGATTTCGTGACGGATCTGCATGCCCGCATTGCCACGGCCTTCAGCAGGCAGTGCCGCGAACTCCAGGAGTTCCGCGCCGAGCAGCTGCGGACCCCGGCGGAGCCACTGCAGCCGTGGGAGGTGGCCTACTGGACCGAAAAGCGCCGCCGCGCCCTCTATGATTTCGATGAAGAGGAACTGCGCCCGTGGTTTCCCATCGACGGCGTACTCAGTGGCATGTTCCGGCTGTGCGAGCGCCTCTTCGCGATCGAGATCCGCGAGTGCCCGGTCGTTTTCGTGGCCCCGGGAGCAGAGCGTCCGGAAGGAATCCCGGCCGATGCCGTGGAGGTCTGGCACCCGGAAGTGAAGTTCTACGAGATCCGCAATTCCCGCGGCGTGCATCTCGGCTCATTCTATGCCGACTGGCATCCTCGCGACAGCAAGCGAGGCGGAGCATGGATGAATTCCCTGCGCACCGGGCGTCCTCCCGTCGGTGATGCCGACCGTGAACCACACCTCGGACTGATCTGCGGCAACATGACTCCGTCGGTCGATGGCAGGCCGGCCCTCCTGCTGCATCACGAAGTCGAGACCGTCTTCCACGAGTTCGGACACCTCCTGCACCATCTGCTGGGCCAGGTCGAAGTGCGTTCGCTCAATGGCGTCAATGTCGCCTGGGATTTCGTGGAACTTCCCTCGCAGATCATGGAGAATTTCTGCTGGGAACGGGAAAGTCTCGACTTCTTTGCGAGGCATGTGGAGACCGGCGAACCGATCCCTCAGAAGCTCTTCCGGAAGATGCTGGCCGCGCGCAATTACATGTCGGCAGCCACCTTCATGCGGCAGTTGAGCTTTGCGCGCATGGACCTCGGACTGCACATGCATGCAGCCACGGAGATTGCATCCGGTGCCGACCTTGATGCGGCTGTCGATGAAATGCTGGAGGGATACCTGATGCCCCTGCAGACGCGGCCGCCGGCCATGGCTCGCCGCTTCACGCATCTCTTTGCAAGTCCGGTCGGCTATGCGGCCGGCTACTACAGCTACAAGTGGGCCGAGGTACTCGATGCCGACTGCTTCAGCCGGTTCCAGCGGGATGGCGTGCTCAATGAGGAAACGGGCCGCGCCTTCCGCGACTGCATTCTTGCGAAGGGGAACAGCGAACCACCCGAAAAGCTCTTCCGTGACTTCATGGGCCGCGATCCCGAACTCGGTCCGCTCCTTGCACGGTCGGGGCTTGGCTGAACCGGGCCCTGCGGCGGGGTCGCCCCGGGTCTCAGGCGGGGCCGCCCGCTCTCAGAAGCGGCGGCGCAGGTGGCTCGGAAGAATGCCGAGTGCCTCCCGGTACTTGGCCACTGTGCGCCGGGCAATCCGCACGCCGCGTTCCGTGAGCATCTTCGCGAGGTCTTCGTCGCTGAGCGGATTGGCTCCCTCTTCGGCGCGGATCAGTTCGGCGAGCGCCGTCTTCACACTGGTGTTGGAACGCTGTTCTCCGTCATCGGTCGCCAGACCGGACGTGAAGAAATAGCGCATTTCCTGAACGCCCTGGGGCGTAGCCATGTATTTGCCCGCGATGGCGCGGCTCACGGTGGTCTCGTGCACGCCCACGGCTTCCGCCACCGTGGCCATGTTGAGCGGGCGCAGTTCCGACGGACCGCTGCGGAGAAACGGTTCCTGGCGGGCCACGATTTCCTCGGCGATGCGCTGAATGGTCTGCTGCCGCTGATGAATGCTGCGGATGAGAAATTTGCCGCTCCGGATCTTGTCGCGGATGTAGCTCTTCACATTGTCGCGCTCGCCCGGCTTGGACATGATGTCCTTGTAGAGATTGCTGATGCGCAGCCGCGGCAGCTGGTCGTCGGTCATGGTGACCACGTACTTTCCGTTCTGGCGGCTCACCATGACATCGGGTGTGATGAACTGCCGAGGAGTCGATGCAAAGGCGGAAGCCGGACGGGGATTGAGCTGAGCGATGGCGGCGGCGGCGCGGTTGATGTCCGCCACTTCAACGGAGAGACGCCGCGCAATCAGTGGATAGCGTTTGTGCGCCAGATCGTCGAGATGCTGGGAAATGATGCGGCTTTCCAGGCTGTGTTCCCGGCCATCGCGCCGCAGCTGCAGCAGAAGATTCTCCCGCATGTCTTCAGCTCCCACTCCCGGGGGATCGAACGACTGCAGAATGTCGCGCGCCTCCTCCAGATCCGGGAGGGGAATGCCGAATTCCAGACTGACATCGCCAATGCGCGTGCCTAGGAAACCGCGGTCGTCGAGGCTCCCGATGAGCATTTCCACGAGCCGGCGCACCTCCGGACGGGCTTCCACCATGGCCAGTTGCTGGGTCAGGTGATCCTGCAGCGTGACAGGTTCCGAGAGGGAATCGAAAAGAAACTGGCGGCGTTCCTCCTCCTCCGCAGTGCGGGGTCCGCGCGAGGCACTGGCCTGCGACAGGTAATTGCGCCATTCGTCATCCATCCTCGAAAGCTCGCTGAATTCGCGGTCGAAACCGTCGTCCTCAAGTTCCTTTTCCGGACGTTCCTGTTCAAGGGAGACCTCATGACTCTCCGCTTCAAGAACTGGATTCTGCTGGAGTTCCTGATCAATCATCTGCCGCAGTTCGAAGACAGGTGCCTGCAGAATATTCAGGCTCTGCTGCAGCTGCGGAGAGAGCCTCTGCTGCTGGCTGAGGTGCTGTCCGAGAGACTGCGATGGCTTCATGGGGTGGACCGGCCCGATCCGGCCTCCTGTGTCTCGCATAGCCTCGGAGGCCGATCAAGCAAATATCGTACCAAGTGCTATCCGATTTTCACGTGACAGCCCCCGGCAGCCATGCGAGGCGGGTCGCAAGGGCCTGCGGCAGCTGCAGGAGAAGGGGGGTCGCCGACGGCTGGAGCCACTGGAGAAGGCTGGCGAGGTTGGCTGCGTCCATGGCCGTGCAGCCGGCTGTGGTGGCCTCGGGATGGTCCCAGATGTGGAGGAAAATGCAGGATCCGGCACCGGGCTGCTGGTCCCAGTTGTGGCGGACGACCAGTCCGAGCCGGTAGACCCCGCTGCCTGGAATCATGTTTTCCGCACTGGTCCAGTCGGGCTGCACGGAACGGCGGTCGACGATCCGGTTGTAGTGGCGGGACCGGGGGTCGTCGACCCCGGCGTGGCGACTGGTCATGGCGAGCCATGGCCATTGGGAAGGACGCGCAGCCTTCGGTGCTGTACCGAAGGCGGTGTCGAGGGAGAAAAGCCCGGCCGGCGAGCATCCGTCGCCTTCCTGCTTGGCCGGGCGGCCGGGAATGGCTGGATGGAGACCGCGGCCGGGGCGCAGGCCTGCGCGGCCGAGGACGACGGCGATGGGTTGGGCCGCGCCAGCCCACGGAGTGCGGCTGTCCGGGCGTTCCCAGCGGCGGAGCGTGGCGCGGGTGGCGTTCCATGCCGGTGCGATGACTGTGATGAGCTGGCGGCACTGCTCCGGAACGGTCAGGCTGGCCGCCGTGGCCCGGGAGACGGGACCGGTGAGGGCGGCGAGCTGCAGCAGAAGGGTTCGGCGCGGTATCATCCTGATGGGCAGTTTACGATTGTTTCCGGAGATCTGCCATTCCGGATTTGGATTGGCGGAGGGGGCGATCCGGGTGCATCGGCAGGGGTGCCGGTTGTGTTTGGCAGTATTTTCCGCGATTTCGTCTTCAAGCCCGTGCTGCGGCCGGTGGTGCGGCTGATCTGCGGGCTGGTGGCGATTCCGCTGTTCCGCTTTCTGCTGCGGCGGGTGCTGCGGGTACAGACGTCGGATGCCGAGCTGGAGCGGGATCTGGAGTGCTGGTTCCGGGGGGCATTGCTGCTGCTGGCGGCGACGGCAAACCTTGAGGATGTGCTTTTCGGGTGGCTGCCATGGCATCGGACCACAGATGAATCGCAGGTTTGGCAGACGCTGGTGCTGCGGCTGCTGCTGGCCGTAGGGGTCATTGAGAGCATGCCCGACGAAGACCTGTTTGGGTTCCTCCACCGCAAGCCACTGGCGCTGCGGCTGCACACGGCCGAGGGTTGGCGGGCTGCGTGGCGGGCGCGGAGGGATATTGTCCGGAATCTCTTCTACCTGCACCTGCGGCGTTCGTCGCCCGTGCTGGCGATCATGGCGGTGGTGTGGGGTGGTTCACCGGGGTCCGCTGCCAGTGCCGTGGGCTGGTGGTGCTACGGGCTGGCCATTGCCCAGTATCTGGTCATTGCAATGGTGACCCAGCGTGACCGGGTGCAGGGCCTGCTGACGGCGTTTGAGGAGGAGACGGCGGCGATGCGGGAGCTGGCGATGCCGCCGGCTGCGGAGGGGTCGCCGGGGTCGGCTGGCCAATCAGATCGCCGATCTGCTGGAGAATGACCGGGAGGAGCAGGGCGGCCGAGTAATGGCCGACGGGGAGTTCTCGGTGATGTTCTCCGGCAAGTCCGGCGGCGGCAGCGAAGGCATGGGAACAGCGCGGAGGAACCACCTCATCGAATTTCCCGCTGAAGAGCCATGTGCGGGAGGCATCGACGCGGTGAGCGAGACGCATGGGTTCAATGGCCATGGAGAGTTCGCGGATCTGATCGTGGGTGATGCCGGCTGCCTCGAGCTGCCGCCGCATGCCTGCGGCGTCGCGGTTCCCGTGGAGAAGGACTTCGGAAAGCTGGCCCCCTGCGAGGAGGATGAAGGCACGCTGGTAGGCCCGGTCGAGTCCGGCCACCGTAGCCGTGACGAAACCACCGAGGCTGGTGCCCTGCACGGCGATGAGCGAGGCATCGACCTGCGGGAGGGCAGCGATGGCATCCCGGGCGCGGCGCACATCGGCCACGGCCTGGCGCATCGAAGGCAGGAGGTTGCGGATGTCCGCGGTCCAGTCCGAGCGGCGGGCTCCGTAGCCCGGCAGATGAATCAGAAAGGTGTGGAACTGACGCGTGCGCAGACCGCGTGCAAAGGTGCGGCCGGCCACCATGCCCTTTCCGGATTCGTGAACGACGACGACGGCGGGGGCGCGCAGCAGTTTTCCATCGCGGCTGCGGGCCTGGTACCATTCGAGGGCCACGCGGTCATTCTTCTCATGGCCGCTGGGGAGGGCACTCGGAAAGCGGAGCAGGAGGTCGCCATGGGTTTCGTGACGGGGTTCGCAGGTCACGGAAAAATCCGCAGTCGTCCATGTGAGTTGCTGGAGGCAGGCGGCCGCATCGGTTTCCGGGTCACTGGCCGGAGACAGGGTGTCGCGGGCCGCGAAGGTGTCGCCCGGACGGACGTCTGCGGGTGCATCTGCAGGGACACGGTCGACCGCGAGGGCCAGCAGGGCAGCGAGCAGGGCGGAAAATCGCAGCGTCATGCCTTCATCCTGCCACAGGGGCACGCCTGCAGCCACGGATTTTCCACGGGCCGCCGCTGGAAGCTTTACGGGAGGGAGACCCGGAACCGGAGCGCGCCCGCTGGATGGGACGCCATGGATTCCGTGAGGCGGAAGGTGCGGTAGTTCCAGCCGGCCGGGAGAGCCGGGAGGCCATCCGCGAGGGCGGGCCACCACTCGGCAACGGAGGCGTTCCACGACTCGAGATTCCGCAGGGATCCCTCCACTTTGCAGGTGAAGCCGTCGACCGAAGCCGATCCGGAGGAAAAGACCGCACCTGATCGCACCGGGAAAGTGGCCGCCAGAAAATCCTCGCCCGTGACGCGGACGGTGGCGGCGCGGAGCGAGGGAGCTGAATCTCCGCGGCGGGGGTCGCCCGCCATGGCGAACTCCAGCAGGTTCGGGACGCCATCGGCATCCGGGTCTGACGTGGGAGTCGCCTCGGCTCCCTGGAGTCCGGCGGCAGCAGCCCATTGGTCGAAAGGCGAACTGGGTCCGCTGAGAACTTCGATCGTGCCTTGACCGGAGAAGCGGTCGGACGTGCTGGCGGCACCGGAACCCGGGGCACCCCAGCGTCCGGCTGGCTGCGGTACACCATCAACGAACAGGGACCGGACCGGCATGTCTCCGGTGAAGGCCAGCGTGAGCCGGCCACCCCCTTCAAGGCGGATATCGCCCCGGTCATCGAAAGACGCCGCCGCGATTTCGAGAGTGCCATCGCTAATGCTGGTGCCGCCCGTGTGCAGACACACACCGGAGAGACGGAGGGTGCCGGGACCGGTTTTGCGGAGCGCAAGGGGAGCCGGGCCATCGGCGAAGGTCCCGCTGAATTGCCCACCGGCCACGGTGACCGTGGAGGGCGAGGCCGCCGCATTCGCGACGATGCCCTCGCCGGAGAGTGCGCCCAGTTCGATCTGGCCGGCGGCGATCTCGAGCGCATTGCCCTGCGCGATGAACCATGAAGCAGCTGCGCTACCCGATCGGGGATCGGCGAGCCGAAGCGTGGCATTGCCCGAAGCAGCCGCGACCCGGATGGTCCCGGTGAATCCGCTGTTATCGCCTGTGAGGATGAGGCGATCCGCCGTGCGCGGCGTCGAGGCCGATACGGTAAGCGTGGCATTTCCCCTGATGGGGGCTGCCACCGTGAAGAAGACCGGGGTGGCCGGCTTGGAATTCTGATTGGGCAGACTGAGGGTGCTGTCGGCCAGCACTTCGATGGTTCCGCCTGCCGTCATGCTCTGGTAGAGCGAACTACTGAAGACCGGACCAACGCTGAAAGTTCCGCCGTTCAATTCGATGCGCCCACTGAAGTCGAGGGCACCGCTCAGCTTGCAGAGATTGAATTCGCCTCCGTCAAGGCGCGCCGTGAAATCCGCAGGCACCACAAGACTGCGGGCACCCGAGCCACCCGAAACAAGGGTCACCGTTCCCTGCGTGCAGACCATGCGCCCGCGGCGGACATCGTAACCACCATCGATCTGCACAAAGCCCGGGCCGTTCTTCGTGAGCGTACGCCCACCCAGATCAAGCACCGTCTCGGCCCGGCCCACCAGTTTCAGATCCGCTGCCTGCGTGGTATCCGCGATGTCCCATGACTGATCCGCCGTAAGCTCAAGGTCGGGACTCAACTCAAGATGATAGCTCGTCTCGAACTGGGAAATGCCGCCCTCGACCGCGATGCCTCCTGCGCCAATCCCCAGAACAGCGCCCGCCGTGACATTCACTGCCAGTGGATTCCCTGCGTCCGTGACCCGGATGCCTTTGACTTCGAGGGATCCACCCAGCGGAGCAAACCGGTAGAAGCGGATCGTCCGGTCCACCACCACCATGTCGTCAGGCCCCGGAACCACTCCCCCGAGCCAGCTGAGGGGATCGTTGAGCGGCGTGACATTATCCGCCTTGATGATGTCGATGGCCCCGGCAGGCTGGAACGCACAGACCGATGCGGCGATCAGGATTTTCTTCATGAATTGCGTTCCTAACTAATATCCGCGGGCGGTGCCAGCCGGAAATCCTGACGATTCCCATGGGGAGGCAGTGGTTATTTCCGCAGCCAGATCGTCTTGCCGTCCTTGATGGTTTCCATGACACGGATGTCGCGGATGGTCATGGGATCCACCTTGAGGGGATTGCGTTCGAGCACGACGAGGTCGGCGCGCCTGCCATTTTCGAGCGTGCCCTTGGTATCGTCCTCGAAGTACTGCCATGCGGCCCATGCGGTCACCGCTTTGAGGGCGATGAAGGGAGAAACCCGTTCGGCCGAACCGATCACTGCGCCGCTGCGGCTGACGCGGTTCACGGCCGACCAGACGAGCCGCATCATGTCCGGCGGAACGACGGGAGAATCGTTGTGATTCGAGTACTTGAGTCCGATGGCATGGGCGCGGGCGAGTGGGCTGATGCGGTGTGCGCGGTCGCGTCCGAAGCTCTGCACATGCCAGTCGCCCCAGAAGAAAGTGTGGGCCGAGAAGAAGCTGGGCATGATGCCGAGTTCCTTCATGCGGTCGAGCTGATCGTAGCGGGCGAGCTGGGCATGAATGGCGACGGGGCGCAGGTCCTTGTTTCCGTGATTGCCGCGAGCGGCGGCCACCGCGGTGAGGAGCTGATCGACGGCGGCATCGCCATTGGTGTGAGCGATGACCTGGATGCCGTGGCGGTACGCGGCGTCGAGCCATGCGCTGACTTCCTCCTGTTCGAGGGTTGGATAGGCACGGTAGCTTTCCTTCTGACCGGGCGGCGGGGCATGATACGGCTGCGTCATGAATGCTGTTTTCCCCTGCGGTGAACCATCGAGCGTGATCTTGATGCCGCCGATCTTGTGATGGCGGCCGTAGGTGCCCACCTTGAGCTTTCCACGGGAACTGGCATCGATGGAGGGCGGGGTGGCAGCCGGGCGGTCCGATTCGTAGGCCCGGCCGGCATTGGAGAGCTGGGATCCGGGCGGGTAGATATCGAAGGAGGCAGCGCGCGCATCGAAATCGCCGACTTTGCCCAGGAGTTTCCACATCGGGTAGGAAATCACATCGAGGATGAGACGGCCGGTGCGGTCGGCTTCCCGGAGCATGGCCAGTGAGGACGGATTGCTTAATCCATCCTGAGCGGTGGTCAGGCCGTAGCTGGCCCACCATGCCTGGATTTCGTCGAACAGGCGGAGCTGTTCCGGCAGGGCCATGCGCGGCAGGCGTGCCATGAATGGATAGCCGGCCGTTTCCTCGAGGACGCCATTGGGTTCCCGGCTCCCCTGTTCCCGCTGGATGACCCCGCCGTCCGGATCCTCGGTTTCCGCAGTGATGCCGACCATGGCCAGTGCCGGAGAATTGGCGACCACGAGGTGGCCGGATGCATGCACGATCAGAATCGGGACGTTCGTGCTGACCTTGTCGAGGTCATGTCGGGTGGGATGGCGTTTCTCCTCGAGCAGGCTGTCATCATAGCCGCTGATGACGACCAGCTGATCGGCAGGAGGAGCCGATCTGGCCAGGTAGACCGACAGCTTCTTCTGGATATCGGCGATGGTGCGGGTGTCGCCGACCGGGGGCGGGCTGAGGTCGGGTTTACCCCATGACATCACGTAATCGGCAATGTGACCGTGGCCGTCGATGAAACCCGGAAGGAGGGTGCGGCCGCCGAGTTCCATGATTTCCGGGGACGTTCCCGCGATCTGGCGGGCTTCACTGAGGTCACCGGCGTGGATGATGCGGCCATTCTCGACCGCAAGCGCCTCGACGTATTCCGGGGCATCACCACGCATGGTGAGGATGTCGCCTCCCATATAGATGCGGACACTGCGCGGTGCGGTGGCAGCGGGCAGAGACTGGGCAGCCTCGGGAGATCGGGCAGAAAGCAGAAAGGCGGCGGATCCCGCCGCAAGGGCAGCGGCCGCGGGCAGCAGATGGCGGAAATTCATGGTGTGGCGGGACTTGTTCAGAAGCCGTACTGAAGGCTCAGCATGGTCGACCAACCCTCATTAGCACGGTCGGATCCCTGCAGGCCAAGGTATTCGGTTCTTCGCCACGTCTGCTCAAGGCCGACGGTGAGTTCCGGGGTTATGCTCGAGAACAGGTTGAGATAGGCGGTCTGGTTGCGGGCAACCTGTCCGGCAAAGAGGTCGGCGCGATCCGGTTGGTCGATGCCGTATCCGGCATTCATGCGGAGGCTGGGGGTGAAGACGAGCGTGGCTTCCAGCCAGCCACCGTGGCTGGCGATCGCCTTCCGGTTCGCGGGATTGACCGTCTGGAGGGCTGTGCCGAGGTAATTGCCGAGGGCTTCGCCGGCATAGAGTTCCCCGTGGATGCCGAAGCGGCTGCCGAGGCGGGCTCCGGCCTCGAGTGCGGCTCCCCACGGACGGATGATATCAGGCGGCGGCCATGGCGGAGCCGTTCCCGTGAACTTGCGGAACTCGCCGTAGACGCCCGAGACGCCGGCTTCCAGGGCTGGCCGGGCAAGCAGAGTATCGCCATCGGGCTGACCGAGGCGGAGCTGGGCCTTTGCTTCAAGATTGGGCATGCCGTTGTCTTCGGCCCGGTCCTTGAAGTCATCGGAGATGCTGGTGGAGATCGGCTCGCTCAGAGCAGCGCCGAGGCTGAAGGCGTGGTCACCACCGAATTCACTTCGGTATTCGGCGCGCAGCTGGGTGCGCAGGCTGTTGCCCGGATTACCGGAGGCTCCGAGGATGCCGAATCCATCGACCATTTCCGGCTGCCGTTCACTGAAGAGGTCGAACCGGCGGCCAAACGAAAGATTCCAGTGCCCATCATCGAGCCATGCATACGCGAGCCCCGGAGTGAAGCCGTACTGGTCATCCAGCAGCTGGCCATTGTAGAACTGAAAGAGCATGGTGGCTCCGGTCTTCATTCCATGGAACTCCGGACCCTCGATGCCTGCCCGGAGGGTGCTGTACTGTGCGGTGTAATCGAAAACACTTTCCGTCCCCGTGACATCCGGAGGAGCGAGCATGAAAACCGCCCCGGCACTGCCCACCGGACGCTTCTCACTGTACATGGCCACCGCCCGGACCGACCCCCCCAGCGTCAGGCGGAAGTCAGGACGGGACGTTTTCACCAGCCCTCCGGACGGAGGCACGGACGCAGGACGAGCAGCAGGCGGCTCCACGGGCTGCTTCGAAGGAGGCGAATCCGAGGGAGCCGCGGAGGTCGCGGAAGAGGGCACTTCGGGTGAGGGCTCCGGGGATGACTGATCCGCGCTGCGCAACCGCTCGACTTCCGCCGCGAGGGCATCATTGCGCTGCACCTGCTGCAGCAGAAGCTGTTTCAGCGAGGCCATTTCCCGTTCCAGAGCGGCAAGGCGGGCGGCCTCCGAATCCGCAGCATGGACCGGGCGTGAGGCCGAAAAGGCAACCGCCGCCGCAACGGGCCAGACGGCGAAAGGGACGATACCGTTGTGCTTCATGATCCCGGCCCTCATTCAGGCTGCATGCCCGCGGCCATGGCGAGGCGGCCAAGAACCGCAGCGTTCACCATGTCAAGCGGGCGCGGAAAGCGGACCGGCTGAAGGCTGCAGACGCACAGCCCAGTGCCGGGGCCCTGCGGGAGCGCTCCGGTGGTCGCTGACTTCTGGTAGACCGTGCGGCCTTCCTTGATGGTTTCCTCGACCGCGATGTCCTTGATGCTGGCCGGCTCCACCTTGAGCGGATTGCGGTCCAGAATGACAAGGTCAGCCAGTTTGCCGACTTCGAGCGTTCCCTTCGATTTTTCCTCGCGGATCTGGAACGCCGCCATGGAGGTGACGGCCCGCAGGGCTGCATACGCCGGGATCCGTTCGTCCGGGCCAACAACTTTGCCGCTGCCCGCCACCCGGTTCACGCCCGCATCCACCAGCCCGAGAATCGTGGGCACGGGAGAAACGGGAGCATCGTGCGAAAAGGTAAAGGGAAGGCCGCGCTTCAGGAAGGTATTGGCCGCCATGGCTCCGGCCGAGCGCTCCGGACCCCAGAGCTTCACGACGGAGTCGCCTCCGGACGCAATTCCCGCCGTCAGGAAGCTGGGAATGGCTCCGCAGTCCTTCATGCGGTCGATCTGATCTTTCCGCAGCCACGTGGCGTGGATGAAAACCGGACGGTGGTCCGACATCCCGTGCTTCTGGACAGCGCGTTCAATGGCCCTGAGGGCCTGATCGGCCGCCGCATCTCCGTTCATGTGCATGTGAATCTGAAAATTCGTCGGCCAGTACTTGTCGAAGGCCGCGTCGAGCACCTCGTCCGGAATCTGACGGTAGCCCGCGAACGCCCCTTCCTTGCCCGGCGGATTGACGGTGTACGGCTCGGTGAACCATGCCGTGTCGAGGCTCCCATCCAGCCAGAACTTCACTCCACCGAGCCGGACCCGGTTGATGTAGCGTTTGTCGAGATCAGGACGTTCCGCGAGGAGCTTCTGCGACGTGCCTTCCGGATTGCGGTTGTACTCGCTGGCCACCGTGTAGGCCGCATGGATCGTCTCATCAGTCGTCGAATCCTTGGCCGCAATGAACAGGTCGATGGGCAGCAATTGGTTGTCGATGGCATGGCGGACGATGGCAATGTCGTCGTTCCCCAGACCGAGCCCGGCTTCCTGCGCCGTCGTCTGTCCGTAGCTGGCCCAGAGGCGGGCCGCTCCAGTGACAGCCTGCTCCGCCAGTTTCCCGCTGAAGGGCGGGCGCTTGCTGCGCACCGCATTGAGCGCCGTCTCCTCCATCGGTCCCGCCAGTTCCCGCGAACCCTCCCGGCGCGCAAAGACTCCGCCCGCCGGGTCGGGTGTTTCCGCGCTGATTCCAGCCGCCTTGAACGCCGCCGTGTTGCCCGCACCGAGGTGCCCGGAACTGTCGACCACCATGACGGGGCGCCCGGCTGAGACACTGTCGAGTTCCTCAATGGTCGGGGGCCGACCTTCCTTCATGGTGCGCGCCTGATAACCAAAGCCCACAATCCATGCGTCCTCAGGCACCCTTGCCACCTGCGCCTTCATGCGGGCCAGCAGGTCGGGAATGTCCGCGCAGTTGAAGAGATTGGCATCGACCAGATTCTTGCCCGCATAAATCATGTGCCCGTGCGTGTCGATGAATCCGGGCAGCATGGTCCGGCCTCCCAGGTCAACCACTTTCGTGGCGGCACCCTTGTTCTTCAAGACGGACTCCCGGCTGCCGATGGCGGCGATGCGCCCATCCTTGATGGCAAGCGCTTCGGCGTATGCGGGCTCGGTTCCCGCCATGGTGAGAATGTCGCCGCCAGTGAAGATGAGATCGGCTCCGCTATTGGTGACCGCGGTTTCGGTCCGGCTGCAGCAGAGCAGACCAAGTACGCTGGAAAGGAGAACCGCAGGCAAGGCAAGTGATGCAGGGGATCGGTGAGCTTTGGATGGCATACCTATGCATGCATGCCGCTGCACTTCAGCCCGTCGAGAATTCTTCTCTGTTCCGGAAATCGGTTCAGTTTCCGCTTGGATCCTCCGCCCGATCCGGACATGGAGCATCCCCATGAACAAGCGCCCATGGTCCCGACGCGGCAATCCTCCCCTGAGCCGGGAACTGATTCCGCGGGTGACGAGGGCGGATGCGGCTGAACAGGCGCTGCGCGAAGGGATTCTGTCCGGCCGATGGCGAGGGGAACTGCCGGGACTGCGGTTTCTCTCGAAGGCTCTTGGTGTGGGGCATGGAAATGTGGCCACAGCTCTGAGCCGACTGGTGCGGGATGGCCTTGTCGAGAACCGGGGAGTGCGCTGCCGTTTCCGGGTCCGCAGCGATGCACTGCCGCCGCCTGCCGCTCTCCCGCAAAAGCTGCGCCACCTTGTGTTTCTGACTCCCCGCGATCTCGGCGCCTCTCCCAACGAAGCGTTCTGGATGACCGTCGCCCGCATCGGCGAAATCCTCGGGCCGGAGCATTGGACGATCCGGGTGCATGCCGTGGACTACGGAACGAATCAGCGGCATCATGCGCAATGGGAGGCGGTGCTGCAGCTGGAACGTCCCCAGGCCGTGATTGCCGTCCGGGGAACGCCGGCCCTTGCAGAATGGGGGCAGGACTGCGGCGTTCCCTTCTTTCAGTTCGCCGGTTCACCCGGTGCCGCCCGGGTGCCCTGTGTGGGCTACGCGGGAGCGCAGATGGTGGAAGAAGCCGTGCGCCGCGCCGTCGGCCAGGGCCACCGCTTCATCACCGCGCCGCTGCTCGACCGTCCTCCGGCCTTTCTCAAGGCCTTCCGCAAAGCTCTGGCTTCCGCCCTGCATGAAGCGGGCGGACGCTTTTCGGCCGGCGTCTCCACTCCGGTGGAACAGGAGTTCAGCCCCACTGCCATGCAGCGGTGCCTGCGCCGGGTCTGGCGGCTCCGCCCCCCCACGGCAGTGATCACGGTTTCCTGGTTCGAGTACCTCGCCGCCTTCAGTTTCCTGCAGCAGCAGGGATTGAGGATACCACGGGACGTGTCCCTGATCTGCCTGAGCGACGACCCTACCGCGGCGTGGATGAATCCGGAACCGGCTCGCTTTGTCCATGACAGTGCCCGGGTGGCCGAGGTGCTGGCGGATTGGGTGTCGGCCCCTCCTGTCATTGCGGAGGACCACGCCCCTTTCATCGAGGTCGCGAGCCACTGGGCCCACGGAGGCAGCCTCGGTCCACCGCCCTGACGCCATCACCTCCAGCGGCAGAAATCAGCCGCAGTGGCGGGACCCATTCAGAATGGCGGCCGGGGAAGCCGCCAGTCGCGGGAGACCGGACCGGTGCTGCCCTCGGCAGGGCAATCACGGAAGCTGACGATGACCCGGGAACGAAGGTCGCGGCCCGGCGGAAGCGTGCCGTTTCCGCCAAGGACCACCGACCAGAGAGCACCATAGAGATCGGTGTCCGTAAGATGGTTGGTGCCGGTCACGAAGGTGCCACGCACCGCAAGCTGGTGCAGCAGTTCCCACAGCGCAGCCCGGACGCGGCCCGGAGGCAGTTGGTCAGGGGCAGGAGACTCGAAGTTCTCTTTCTGGAGGGCCGCCCCGGGACGGTGCCAGGCGGCGGCAGAGTCGGGGTCGTCTGCTTCCAGTTCGGAGACCAGTTCATCAGCGGGATACTCCACGGCACTCATCGGCTCGGTTTTTTCGCCGGCCGCGGAACGCCCCCACGGCGGATGCGGCAGGAAGCGGTCGCGGTCAGTCACGGGTGCCGGACCATCGAAATCCCAGCATTCCTCGAGGTTTTCGGCGTCCTCGAAGGCTTCATCGTATCCGGGAGTGCCGAGAGCGGGGGAACAGTCGTGATGGCAGTTCATCTGAAACGACAGCGGAATGTCCTCAAAGTCATGGTCAAGCCAATCGTCAAGATGCCGGTACAGGGCGTCGTCGGTCATGGAATTGGTGAATTCGAAGAAACACCGATGCGCCGCGAGGGCATAAAGCAGTTCCCACAGGTACCCTTTGAGATCGATCGGCGGGATCGCCTCCGGTTCCACGGGCTCAAATCCCCGGCGTTTCATGATCGTCCGCCCCGTGGTGATCGGCGCATTCTCCAGCGCGGCGAACAACTGGTGTGGATCGTAGGGCGCAGGGGTATCGGGTTCAGTATCGATGTCGTTCATGCCGGGATCGTGTCATCCCGGGCGGTGACTGTCGAGGAAAAATAGTGAATTCGCCGCTTTTGCGGTGTTACCAGTAATCACACGGGTGCTGGTGCTCGCCCGGACTTGGCTGCCAAGGGGGCGGTGCGAGGTGATTTTCAGTTGCTGGGGTGGGAGGCAGCGGCATGAGTGGCCGATCTATGGCCACCATCATTGAAATGCCGAAGCTCAGCGATACCATGACCGAGGGTACCCTCGTGAAGTGGCTGAAGAAAGAGGGAGACAAGGTCGCCGTGGGCGATGTGCTGGCTGAGGTGGAGACCGACAAGGCAACCATGGAAATGGCGGCCAACGACGACGGGATTCTCGGGAAGATTTATGTCACGGCGGGGAGCAAGGCGGTGCTGGGCGCAGCCCTCGCGGTTCTTGTGGAGGAAGGCGAAGCCGTTCCCGAGGCACCGGCCGCCAAGGCACCGGTGAAGCCTGCGGCCCCGGCGGCATCTGGCGGTGGCGCAACGCCGGCACCCGCAGCAAGGGGCAACTCTTCCCGGGCGGCGACGGCGGCGGCCACGAACGGTGGACGCATCAAGGCTTCTCCACTCGCCAGGAAAATTGCGGCCGAAAAGGGCCTCGATCTGCGGACGCTGGCCGGAACCGGACCCGGAGGCCGCATCGTGCGGGCCGACGTGCTGAGCGCCCCGGTGGGAGGATCTGCTCCAGCCGGACGTCCCGTGCAGACCATCCGCCCGGTCGCAGGACCTGACGATCAGAGGATTCCCCTGACAGGCATGCGGACCATCATTGCAGACCGCCTGCTGGCGAGCAAGACCCAGATTCCCCACTTCTACCTGAACATCGAAGTGGACGCCGCGCCCGTCCTTGCGCTGCGCCAGGAAATCAATGCCGGGACCGAGAAGAGCGGTGGCAACAAATACACCGTCAACGATTTCATCCTCAAGGCAGTCGCCGCCGCGGCGGCCCAGGTTCCCGGAGTGAACGCATCCTTCGACGGCGATGCCATCGTGCAGTTCGCCGCGGTCAATGTGAGTGTGGCCATTGCGGTCGAAGAGGGCCTCGTGACGCCCGTGCTGCGCGATGCCCACCGGAAGTCGCTCCTCGAAATCAGCACCGCTGTGAAGGACTTCGCAGCACGGGCCAAGTCGAAGAAACTTTCGCCGGATGAATTCGCCGGCGGAACCATTACGGTCTCCAATCTCGGAGCTTACGGCATCGACAATTTCGACGCGATCATCAATCCTCCGCAGTCAGCCATTCTTTCCATCGGGGCGGCCCGCAAGGTTCCCGTGGTCAACGCCAAAGGCGAACTGACCGTGGGCGACCGCATGTGGGTCGGCATGAGCTGCGACCACCGGGTCATCGACGGAGCCGTGGGAGCCACTTACCTCGCTGCTCTGCGCAAACTGCTCGAGAATCCGGCCCTCATGCTGGTCTGAGCAAAGCCGCGCTTGCCGCCCGGGTTACCAGGACAGCGCTTGCAGGCAGCCATGGCCGAACGCTCTGGGCGTCATGGCTACTCAGCTGACTGGCTGAAGACCGTTGCATCAGCGCCCGCCACCACCACCGGGTGGGCCTCCGCGGCCACCACCACCGCCGCCAGGCGGGCCTCCACGCCCACCACCGCCGCCGCCAGGCCCGCGGCCACCTCCGCCGCCAGGACCGCGGCCACCATCACCCCGTCCGCCGCCCCCGGCTCCGGGACGTCCACCGCCGCCGGGTCCACCGGGACCACCCACGGCAGGTCCTCCGGGGATACCACCACCGGGAATGCCAGCTCCCGCCCCGCCGCCGCCACCGAGTCCGGTCGTGAAGGCCTGCGGATTCGCCATGGTCGGGATCCAGAACACGAGCCGGACAGGATCGTATCCATCAATAAACTGCAGCGTCATCTCGACAAAGGACGGACGTCTCGTATTCGTGAGCGGCCATTCCAGTTCCCATTCCTGCGTGGTGTCATTGAAGAAGCGCCAGCCAAGGAAGGCAATGCCGTCAAGCAGGGTGAGCCGCCCAAGCACCTTCGATTCCTCAAACTGCCCCTGCTGCCAGAGCTGACTCTGTTCCTCATCCAGATAGAGCACCGACGCCTGCTGGCCAAGCCCGCTGGCCCCCCGCTCCGTCCGGAAGATGACAGTTTTCGATCCAGCCGTGATTCCTGGCCAGTTGAAGGCGAGAGGATAATCCGTGAAGGCCACTTCCGTGAGGTCCGATCCTCCACCGCCGTACGCCTGGAGATTGACCCGGGAATTCCCCGGAGCCTGTTCAAAGGTGCGGCGGAGCAGTTCGCAGAAGGCATGCACCCGCATGGTCTTGGCTTCCCGTTCCGCTATTTCCGTGCTCACCGTGAGGGCTCCCCGCTGCACGGCAAAAATCGCTCCCGTGAGCAGGCCCACGAGCGCCATGCCGAGCATGACCTCCACCAGCGTGAAGCCCCGCAGGACGCGTTGTGCCGGATTCCGTTTCATCTTCCTCCTCCTGGTGGCGGGGTGCCCTGCCCTCCCCCAGCCGGCGGTGCGGCCGCCCCGGCCGTTCCCGTCGTCTGATAAAGCCGGCCATACCGCAGTGTCTCGGCTGACATTTCGCCCGCCTGTCCGAAATTGTCGTAGAAACCCGTGACCCGGATCCGGTACATGTCCGTGAGCGGCTGACCCTCCGAATTCAGAATGTCCTCAAGCAGGACCACTTCCGTTTCCGTCCACACGCCCAGTTCGTCAGGATCACTGCGCCAGTTGCCTTCCTCAATGCGGGCAATCTTGCTGTACTCCGTAAGCGTCGACTGCAGCCGCAGAATCATGCGGAGTTCCAGCTGGGAAATGACCGCGGTCTGCGCCGCCACCGTGAGCGCCCGGATCAGTCCAGTCACGGCAAGCCCAAACACTCCCAGCGCCACAAGCACCTCCATGATGATCATGGCGGATCGGCGCGGTCTGCGGCGGACAAGCTTCGTCTTCATTCCTTTGCCGGAAAGAATTCCTCGTAAGTCACCGCCGCCGTCAAAGGATCAAACTGCACCGCAATCGCTCCAATCGAACTCCGGAAGCGCACACTGATCGGCTCACAGAGCCCACTGTGCTCGAAAACCCAGACGTCGGGCAGAGGCGGATGCCATTCCCTCTCCGCCCAATGCCGGATCTCCACCTGCACCTCGGGATCGAACGAATACGTCACAATCCCGGAACCCCGGCGCGCGAGCTGATCCGCCGCCGCCAGCATGGCACGGTCGTCCGCCTGAGTCGCCTGCCGCGGTTCCAGCACCATGCCGCCCGGCCGGAACCGGATCTGCCACGCCCGCTGTTCCTGCATGGAGCGCTGCCACGCCTTCTTCGCCATCGACCGCAGCTCATTGAGCGGTGCCCGCAGCGCCCGTTCGTCATTCAACGACGCCATGCCACGGAATGCGCCCGCAAAGAGCATGCCCACAATCGCCAGCACGACGAGCATCTCCATGAGCGTGAAGCCGTGCCGTTTCATTGGGAAAAGTCAGATGGTGCCGGAGACGCAAGGCGTCCCGTGAACGGGGGATGCTCCCCCGCAGCACAACTCACTGCGCCATCGACCAATTGCCGATGTCGTCTTCCGTACCTTCAATCTTGTCCTTCCCCTTGGAATAGAGATCGTACTTGTCCGCCGTGCTGCGGCGGGCCGGAATGTTGTACTGCAGCGGCTCACCCCACGGATCCATGAGTTCCTCCGGAGCCGAAGCAATCCCCGTATTCAGTAGAGCCTGCAGCCCCACAGCCTGCGTCGGCAGCCGCCCGTTCTGACGCGACGTGTACATCTGAATGTACCCCTGAATCCGCGCCAGCTGCGTCTCGGTCTTGGTAATGCGGGCATTATCCATGACCCCGCTGAAGGCCACCGAACCACCCGCCACCAGCAGACCAATGATGGCCAGCACCAGCAGAAGTTCCATGAGCGTGAAGCCGCGACGCCGGCGGCGCTGAATCGAAGGAGCGAATTTCATAAGATCAGTAAAAAACAGGTTGAATCGGGTGGTTCGCGAAGGCCGCAGGTCCACGCCCTCGGAGATTTAGATGCGCAGCCCTGCCAAACGTTCAATCCCAGATACGGTCGTCATCCCCAGCCACCACCCCCGCGGACATCCGCGGGTGCGGATGCCCAACCCCATGCACCCACCGCCCCAACTCCACAGCTACCAGCCACCCCACCGATCCCGCTGCCATTCCCAGCAAAGTGGCTCCACCGGGAATCGAACCCAGATTTGAAGTTTAGGAAACCCCCGTTCTATCCGTTGAACTATGGAGCCGATTGATTTTAAGCGGTTTACGAAGTTTTTAGGCCTTGAAACCGGGGAAGTTGCAGGAAAACTTACAGGTCGTCCACTCGCTTCCGACCGCACCCGTATGCTTCCAGTGCTCAAGTTTCCAGCGGTTTATTGGCCCTTCCGGAACGGCTCCATGGCCGGGGCATCGATTCCCATCCTGCCCGGAGCTCAACCCATCGACGGGGCACTAAAACCGGCCTCCTTGTTTCCCTTCCCTGCGACCCCCGAGTTTTCGCCCGCGTTTCGCGTACGGGCGGTCTCGTTTCCACAATCTCCCTTACCCTGGCTCAGCCGTTTCGCTTTCGTTTCCCAATTCCTCCCCGGGGACGGGAAACACGAAACGGGTCACACCACGAGCACCTCCCGCCATCAATCCATGTCCGCATCGCCCCACGACCGCCCTGGAATCTCCACTCCGTCCCGGCGCGGTTGCCTTCCCTCCGTCCCGGTTCGGCTTCTCCCAACACCCCACCTCCCGCCGCAATCATCCCGGGCCAGCCAGGTCCATGGTCGCCCCTCACCGGTTTCGCTGTCACACCCAATCCCCAATCTGGCTCCCTCTCCATCGAAATCCCTGCCGACGTCACCCCTCCCCACTTCTTCCGGGTCGTTGCGGAGCGCATATCCACGATCGTGGCGCGGACCGATGCCGAGACCTTCGACTGCGGCGCAACGAAGCCTTCTGGAATAGGGCCCGCCGCCCGCAGGGGATCCCGTCACTAAACCACGGCGCAGCCGCTCATCCAACCACCGTGGATTCCGGATCCGCTGCCGGGCCCGGTTCTTCAACAGGCTCCTAGGAGCCTGTTGAAAAACCAGGACTGGTAGCGCGGCGAGGCATTCTTCCACAAGGCGAGGCGCAACAAAGGAGAAGGTCGAGACCTTCGACTGCGGCGCAACGAAGCCTTGTGGAATAAGGCCCGCCGCCCGCAGGGGATCCCGCCACTAAACCCACGGCGCAGCCGCTCATCCAACCACCGTGGATTCCGGATCCGCTGCCGGGCCCGGTTTTTCAACAGGCTCCTAGGCACGCCATTCCCATCAGACTCCCTGCGGACATCAAAACAGACTCAAATTCCTCACTGCCAGATGACCTGCGTGCCCTCCTACCCTCATATGCAAGTTCCCCGGCAATCCCGCTCGTGCGAGCGTGAATGGAGTCAAAACACCAAACCCAAATCTTACTGGCCCCCCGTTCATTCGCCTGCAGACTGCCCAACACCAACCCAGTTGTGATTCTAATTCGAATACGCAGTTACTGTGCCGCGGTTAAATCACTTCTGGACTTCAGCTGGGCCAGAACCGAAGGATACACTCAGTCGTTGTTTTCCTCGAGACTGCCATCCCCCGGCAGGTTCAGTAGAATAATCCAACGGGTCAGTGCACTGCTCTTCCCATGAAAACCGCCCTTCCGAAGTTCGCCCGCGCCTACCTGAGGGCACTGCGGCAGTACCTTCGCCCCGGAGCCCGGGCCGACAAAGAGGCGGCACAGAAGCTGGGCCTCAGAGCAGCTGCCATGAAGCTTGCGACACTGGACCTCGCTCATCTCCACGATGACTGCCTGCATTTGCTGGTTTCACACGACCAGCCGCCACGGGCCAGCGACGCAACCGTACGCAGGGCCCGTGCTTTCTTCGCCGAGGCCCTGACCCCCATGGAAGAAAGCCACCGCAGTCTAAGAGAAGCCAACACTGGGTTGAAACACAGCATTCGGACTCTCACGCAGCGCAGCGCAGAACTCGCCAGGGCCAATGACAAACTGCACAGGGAAATGGCCCGGCGTCGGAAAGTGGAGGATTCGCTCCGCAGAAGCGAAGCTGCCTCCGTGAAGCTGCTGGAAGAGTCCGGGCACATGCAGGAGGAACTGCGGCTGCTCTCGCGCCGGCTGCTTACGGTTCAGGAGGACGAACGCAAAGCCATCAGCCGGGAGTTGCATGATGTCGTCGGCCAAACGCTGGCAGGCGTCAATCTGCGCCTCTCCACACTGAAAGTTCAATCCGCTGCCAGTACGAAGGATCTGCAGAGGAAGATCGCCGTGACCCAGAGGCTTGTGGAAAAGTCTGTGGCGATTGTGCATCGCTTTGCGCGCGATCTGCGTCCGGCGGTCCTGGACGATCTGGGCCTCATCCCCGCAATGGAGTCATTCATTGCCGGCTTCACCGCGGAGACTGGACTGCCGGTGCAGCTTTCAGCCTGGCCCGGTGCGGAGAAGCGGGACGGAACCGTGCGCACGGCGCTCTTTCGCGTCATGCAGGAGGCTCTCAGAAATGCAGCGCATCACGCACACGCAACACAGGCATGGGTGCGAATCGCAAACCGGAGGGGCACCCTGCGCATGGAAATCACCGACGATGGAAAGGGCTTTAAGCCGGACACGGCCTTTCTTGCCAGGGCGAACACACGCCTGGGACTGCTGGGCATGCGGGAACGCGTGGAAATGGTAGGCGGGACTTTCTCCATTGAGTCCACGCCCGCTGTTGCCACGACGATTCGAGTGGATTTTCCCCGGCAGGATCAGATAGCCCGGCCCCGTCCCCCGAGAGCATCATGAAGCCATTCAAGGTGCTCCTGGCGGACGACCACCTCATCGTGAGGGAGGGAATCCGTGTGCTGCTCGGCATGGAGCCGGACATCGCCATCGTCGGTGAGGCCAATACCGGCCGCGAAGCGGTGGACATGACCCGCCGATTGCGGCCGGACGTAGTCGTCATGGATATTGCCATGCCGATCCTTAACGGACTGGAAGCCACCCGCCAGATCCTGCGATCTGCTCCCTCCACCCGCGTGCTCATCCTCTCAGCCCATGCCGACCATGCCTACGTCGACCGCGTGATCGCGCTGGGTGGCGCCGGTTACCTCATCAAGCAGAGTTCCTGTGATGTACTGGCGAGGGCGGTCAGGGATGCCGCCAGGGGCAAAACGGTCTTTAGCCCGGCCATTGCCAGCCGGCTGTGCCATCACGGACATCGGGCGAGAGCATCCGGTGAACTGCCACCCAACGCGGATGCCGCATGCCTCAGTCCCCGTGAAATGGAAGTACTCCAGCTCATCGCCGAAGGCAAAGCCAACAAGGAAACCGCCGCCCTCCTCCAGATCAGCATCAAGACGGTGGAAAAGCACCGTCAGAAAATCATGGAAAAGCTCAATATACACGACACCGCGAGCCTCACACGCTACGCGATTTGCGCCGGAATCGTGGAGAGCAGTGTCCAGCCTACCACACTCGACCCTTAGGAGCCTTTTGAAAAACCGGGCCCGTCAGCGGATCCGGAGTCCATGGTGGTTGGATGAGCGGCTGGGCTGTGGTTTCGTGACGCGATCCCCTGCGGGCGGCGGGCCCTATTCCAGAAGGCTTTGTTGCGCCGCAGTCGAAGGCCCCGACCTTCTCGTTTGTTCCGCCTTGCCTTGTGGAAGAATTCCCCGCCGCGCTACCAGTCAGGGTTTTTCAACAGGCCCCGAGGAGAGAAGCTCCCCCCCGGAATACAGTCGAGTCTATTCCCAAGACCGTTCGTGTGCCCCGGCGCATTCACCGTGTCGTCCCGCTGCAACAATGCCAAGCGCTGAAGTCATGACGCCGAAATCACGGCCCGCGCGGCTCCCGAAGCAACCAGAGGCATCAGAACCATGCATGGGAATCCCTCACCGCTGTCCCCGGAGCCGGGGCGTTACCGCCGGCTCCGGGATTCTCAGCAGCCTCTGCAGGTCTGCCGCGGACCGTCAGCCCGTCAGGTCGCCGGAGTAGGCTGACGTGGCGGGCTGCAGCCCCTGCCGCTCCCCACCTGCGCGCCAGCGCATCCATGCTGCCGACATCTCCAGGGAAGCGGACCCGGTGAGCCGACTCCTTACGGCTGCAGCGGCACTGCTGTTCCCGGGCGATGCCCGGAGCTTGATCACAGGATTTTCCGACCCTGAATAATCCTGACAAGGACGATTACAACGGCAGCCACGAGCAGGATATGGATCAGCCCTCCCATAGTATAGCTGGTCACAAGTCCGAGAGCCCAGAGAACAAGGAAGATGATTGCGATGGTAGTTAACATATAATTGATTTTTTGAACTGTGGAAACGGAGCCAGGCCGTCCCCTGGAGTGCTGCTGCTGACTGGTAAATCGCAGCAGCAGCACTCTGTGGTCATCACGGATGGATGCTACTGCATGGCGTTGTTGATATTGCGACCAGCCCGCTCGACGTCGTGACCCACGCCATGGACGGTGCTGCGGCAGCCAGTGAAACCCGCCAGCAGGCAAGCTGCAGCGAGGAGGCGAAGCATGATTCGGTGGTTCGATTTCATAAGTATTTGGATTTCAGGACTTCGGAGAGTGAGAAACGACGGGTGAATTTCAGTTCCCGACAGCAGTCCGGAATTCGTGGATAGCCTCCTCGATTGATTCCCGCGTCGCCCCGGTACGCTTCTGGATGCGGCCCAGCAGTTCCTCCTGCTTTCCCTCGATATACTGAAGGTCATCATCTGTAAGCTGCGCCCACTTCTGCTTGAGCTTTCCACTGATGATGTGCCAGTCGCCTTTGATTTCGAGTTTATTCATATGATACATTCATAAACTCTTTCGCCTTCCTTCGAAATGGGGTGTAACCCTACCTGCCGCCTCCGCGGCGGACGACCCGGACAGCGAACGGGGGCATCCCCGTCGATGAGAAGGAACGCTCCTCTCGCGGGCTGGACAGCCCATAAGCGGAGCAACCGCACGGCCGCTGAATCCACCTGCCCAAAGCGTGGCCGGTGACCAAATCCTCCTTCCAATCCTGGGAATACCCGGCTCCGGAAGGCGACGCCCGACGCTGCAACTCCCCGAAACCCTCGCGATGGCCACCGGGCCATTCCCCTGCTTGTGCAGAAGCTCCACCTGTGCTCTCTCTTTCCCTGTGGGGTGTCCCTAAGTTTCCGGTGTCAGGGATTCGTTTCGTCACCTACCTCCATTACGCTGAGGACACCATCACGCCAAACCCGTTCCGCTTGGAACTTCAAACCGTCCCACTCATCAATCCATGAGAAAAGCACTGCTGCTCATCGACCTCCAGAACGACTATTTTCCCGGCGGATTGTTTCCGCTTTGGAACACCGAAGGAACTCTTGCCGCATTGTTGGGAGCTATTGAGCGTGCCAAGACGTCGGGAGTCGATGTGATCCACATTCAGCATATTGCCAATCCGCAGGCTGGCATCGCCCCGTTCTTCAACAAAGATACTTTGGGGGCTGAGATCCATCCTGCTATCCTTTCGGCAGCCCCGAATGCTCCGATTGTTGTTAAGGAATACGCTGATAGTTTTCATGAGACGGAGCTTGAGAAAGTGCTCGCAGCACATGGAGTCGACGAGTTGCTTGTTTGTGGTATGATGACCCAAAACTGCGTTACTCATACGGCGATTTCGAAGGCGGCGGAGAAGTATAAGGTATCTATTTTGCCTGACTGCTGCACTTCTGTCAGCGAGCCAATACACCTGATCGCACTGCACGCGGTTTCAACGCGAGTTCCTCTGATTTCCTCGAAAGATGCCATGTAAGATGCCGAACACGGCGGCGCACCCCGTGCTCCCCCCCTGTGTCAGGATAGTCGTCCATGCTGCGCAGTTGTGATTCCAGATGGGGTGTGCTGCTGCTGCGGCTGGTCAACACAATCCCATGAAACCGCTTCCACCTGGACGCCGGGAGGCGATTCCTGCCCGCCTCACCGGGCCCGCCCGTGAACCCGTTGTCCCGGATGAAGCATGCGGCTGATCGAACGGAAGGTGACACGGGGCGTTGACCCGCCCGAGGTTGAGGGGTATCAATGGGACGGCTGGAAGCTGATCATTATCGCGAAGCTCAATACCGATGGCACATACCACAGCCGGAAATGGTCCTGCGTGTGGCGTCCGGACATCGGGAGCAGCCTGTACGCCCGGAACGACTGGATGCGGGCAAGCTCCGCTGGGAATGCTTCAAGGACCAAATGGGCCAGTGATGGTTCCGTTGGGATATTGATAGAGTGGATCGTCTAGCGATGAAGACTTTCTTTTTCCTTCTCGCGTCAGTTTGTCTTTGTGCCCTAATCATGGGGCAATTCATCACAGTTCATCCAAATTTGCTCGACCGTTTTGAAAGGATAATGGTAGCCATCGCCGTCATTTGCATCGTAGCCACAGTAGGATGGCTTGTCCTAAAACGCCCACGCTGAGCTCAACTCCCGATTCGCTGCCAACAACCCCGCATGGCTGAGCTTGCCGGTCTGGCAGCGGGGAAAGTCTTGCGTGCTTGTCGGGAGTGGTGCGACCGCTGCCATACCTAGGCACAGCCTCCCCCAGCATTGCCGCAGGTTCCGCCTTTGCGGGACTCTCGCCCTTCGGCCAGCGCGGCATCCAGCGATCTCACTCACTCGGCTGGCTTGGTGGGGTCTCTCTGCTATTACGCCGGCAGGGTGAAGCGTTGGGGGGGATACTGGTGGTTGGGAATCTCGGCTTTCGTTCGGGCGATGATTGGGTACATATGGAATGCTCCCCAAAAACTGATCCATGAGTTATGAGAGTCCCGGCGCGTGAGCGCCACTGACTCCCATGAAAAGAAAACGACATACCCCGGAAGAGATCATCAGAAAGCTGCGGACTGCCGAAGAGGCCATGGCCGGCGGCAGGACCGTGGAGGAAGCCTGCCGCGTCATTGCCGTGAGCATGGCGACGTACCAGCGCTGGAAGAGTCAGTACTCCGGCGTCAAGAAAGACGCGCTCAAACGGCTCAGGGAACTTGAGAAGGAGAATATCCGTCTGAAGAAGCTGGTGGCCGACCAGGCACTCGACATGGCCATTCTTAAGGAGGTTGCGGAGGGAAAATGGTAGGCCCGGCCCGCAAGCGAGAGGCGGTGGCCACTGTGTGCCAGCGTCTGGAAGTGAGCGAGCGCCGGGCCTGCAGGACCCTTGGACAGGCACGCAGCAGTCAGCGCTATCAGGCGAGTCCCCGGGATGACGACGCGCGCCTGACCGCCGCGATCCGGCGGATTGCTGCACGGGAACCCCGCGCCGGTTGCCGCAGCGTGCGGCGTCACCTCGCACGTGAAGGCTGGCAAGTGAATCTCAAGCGGGTGCACCGGATCTGGAAAAAGGAAGGTCTCCGGGTGCCGCCGAAGGCTCACCGGAAGCGCCGCCTCGGCAACGCGGAAAACGGTACGCAGCGCCTGCAGGCCACGCGGATCAATCACGTCTGGAGCTACGATTTTGTGCTCGACCGGACCGAATCGGGAG